>Ga0209374_1000193_pt1 | contig 71239 bp, 65 predicted proteins | sample SaaInlLV_DNA_10m_FD_184683 | JGI IMG/M metagenome (GOLD analysis project Ga0209374, IMG submission 184683) | Marine microbial communities from expanding oxygen minimum zones in the Saanich Inlet - SI075_LV_DNA_10m (SPAdes) (version 2) | ecosystem: Environmental > Aquatic > Marine > Unclassified ... | reverse complement strand
CCACGCGTCGCGCATCCAAGACGTGGCAACCGCGCGATATGCCATTGCGGCCGGTCATTTGGACATGGTCGGCATGACCCGAGCACATATGGCGGATCCTCATATCGTACGCAAAATCCAGCAGGGACGCGAAGAAACGATCCGGCCTTGCACAGGGGCGAATTATTGCCTCGACCGTATTTATCAGGGCGGTATGGCCTTGTGTATCCACAATGCCGCGACTGGTCGCGAAGAAACAATGCCGCATGTGATCTCGCGCGCGGCAATTTCCCGTCGTGTTGTCATTGTTGGCGCAGGTCCCGCAGGGCTAGAGGCGGCGCGTGTTTCTGCCTCGCGCGGTCATGACGTGACTGTGTTCGAAGCGGCCGATGCCCCAGGCGGGCAAATCCGCCTAACCGCGCGGACACCGCGCCGGAAAGAAATGATGGGTGTCATCGACTGGCGTATGATGCAGTGCGAAGACATGTCTGTTGTCTTTCATTTTAATACGCTGGTTGGGCCAAACGACGTTTTAAAACTGTCGCCTGATCTGGTGATCATTGCTACGGGTGGCGTTGCGCAGAACCAACTCTACGAGACGCAGGAACATCAGCCTCATCTGGTAACCGCCTGGGACATTTTGTCCGGTGACATTGTGCCATCAGGGAACGTGTTGATCTATGACGAGGCAGGAGACCATGCAGGGCTTCAAGCTGCAGAGGTTGCTCTTCAAGCTGGTGCCCACGTCGAGATCATGACACCCGACCGCACCTTTGCGCCGGAGGTTATGGCCATGAACCTCGTCCCGTACATGAAAACATTGCAGCATGATACTGTTACTTTTACGGTGACAAAACGGCTAATTGGGGTCGAACGCGCAGGCAACCGACTGCGCGCTGCGATCGGGACAGATTACTCTGATCGTGTAAAGCATTTAGAATATGACCAGATTGTGTTGAACTATGGGACGGTGCCGCTTTGTGATGTGTATTTAGACCTGCGCAAATATGCATCGAACGGTGGCGCGGTTGATTACCAAGCCTTGATTGATGGTAAACCTCAGAGTATCCGCAGCAATCCGAACGGTAAATTCCAATTATTCCGTATCGGTGACGCCGTGTCAGCGCGCAACACACATGCGGCAATCTACGACGCTTTAAGGCTGATGAAGGATACCTAAATATAGAGCGAACCAGCTATTGAAATAGTTGTTCTGCCCTTGTTTTGCAAAGCTATTTGGTCTTTAAACATGTTTTTGCAAATACAGGATCCCTAATGAGTGATATTCCTCAGCTTTTCCGCCCGCTGGTCCTACGCGGCATCCAGACCCGTAACCGTGTTGTGATCTCGCCCATGTGCCAGTATTCCGCGCATGAGGGCCATATGGACGACTGGCATTTGGTCCATTTAGGTCGGTTTGCCATAGGAGGGGCTGGCATCGTCTTTACGGAAGCAACAGCGGTACAGAAAGCCGGACGTATTACTCATGGATGTCCTGGCCTTTGGTGCGATAGTCAAATCCCGTCTCATGCCAAGGTGGCACAGTTTGCTTTGCGTAATGGCGCCATTCCCGCGATACAGCTGGGTCATGCGGGTCGCAAGGGCGGCATGCAGCGGCCATGGCACGGCAATGGTCCGCTGAACACGGCGGATTTTGAACGTGGCGATATGCCGTGGACCCCGGTCGGACCTTCGGAAATCCCTGTGGCAGAAGGTTGGCCGCTCCCGCATGCCCTGACAACCTCAGAAATTAAAAATCTGATTAAAGATTATGTTGCTGCGGCACAGCGGGCACTGGCTGCTGGATATAAAATCGCTGAGATCCACGGGGCTCATGGTTATTTGGTGCACAGTTTTCTGTCACCGCTGTCTAATAAGCGCAACGATGACTATGGTGGCAACCTTGAGGGCCGGATGCGTTTGGCGCTTGAAATAACGCAAGCCGTCCGCGCTGTTTGGCCTGAAAATCTGCCACTGTTTTTTCGCACTTCAGCCGTAGACGGCGTGCCGGAAGGGTGGTCGCTTGAAGATACAGTTATTTTAGCCCATGCCTTGAAGGCCTCTGGTGTAGACGTCATGGATTGTTCTTCAGGCGGGATTGCCGGTTCAGCAACTGCCGCCAATGGGCAAAAACGCCAACCCGGCTTTCAAGTGGGATATTCGCAAAGGGTGCGCCAAGACGTCGAAATAGCCACTATGGCTGTTGGGTTGATCACCCACCCAAAACAGGCTGAGGATATTTTGGTGCAGGAGGGTGCAGACTTGATTGCAATTGGTCGAGAAGCTTTAGCCGATCCAATGTGGGCGTCTCATGCAGCGCTAGCGCTGGGGTTTGATATCGACTTCGATACATGGCCTAACCAGTCAGGTTGGTGGCTTGCGAGCCGGCAGAAAACTTCTGATTTCTATGTGGCGATGGACAGTTGATGCAAGATCTGAAATAACTTTGCCTTTTAAAAAACGAAACCGCATTCGTTTTGTTATTTTATATCTATGAAGCTCCAAAGTCTGGTTTTGAGAGTTTTTTCAGTCTGGCATTAGGTGGGTCGGATTAAAGAGCAATCGTTTAGGTTCAGTCGATGCATGGTCAATCGCACCCATCCCACGACCAAAGGCCTTAACCCATACACCACGCCCATTGACGCAACCAATTATTTTAAGGGGTCAATTAAGTTTAGAAGATTACCTTTTGAACGCATCAACATAAAAATCAACCATTTGACTAACCATCTCGTCACCTCGCCCTTGCTTGATCGCGGCAGTAAGAGCTGTGAGGGCCCCTTGAGACATAAAGCTCTCAACACCGGCGTCCTGCGCCATCCGGGTATAATATCCAACGTCTTTAGCCGCATTTTTGATCGCAAAAGCCAGTTGATTTGGGTCATCATCCACCGCATAGGCTTTGACAAAGTCCATCATGCCCGAATGCAACGGACCTGCGGCCATTACACTGTGCATTTGCGCGCGATCAACACCGGCAATATCCGCAATGGCGAAGGCTTCTGCCATCGCATTGGCAACAGTCATTCCAAAAAAGTTATTGATCAATTTAATGGTATGGCCAGAGCCAAGTGCCCCAAGATGAAAAACGTTTTCGCCCAAGTCTTGCAAAACGTCAAAGACTGCGTCAAAGGCCAACTTGTCGCCCGAGGCCATAATATTCAGTTTTCCTTCTAAGGCATGCGTTGGGGTACGCCCTAGGGGTGCGTCCAGATAAAACCCACCAGATGCTGTGACCTCAGACCCAAGAGTACGGGTGCTGTTAGGTAGGGATGTGCCAAAATCGATGACCACAGCTTGAGGTTTCAGCCCAGAGATGAGGCCATCAGAACCGCGCACACGCGCTTCTACGCTGGCACTGGTATCCATGCACAGCATGATAATATCACTTTGTTCAGCGACGTTGCGGGCTGTCATAACTTCAATCGCCCCACGTGCAACTGCAGCGTCTATTTTAGGCCGTGATTTATTTGCGCATACGGTCACTGAATATTGAAGGTCTTGCAGGCGGCTTACTATAGCGGCACCCATAAGACCCAATCCAATAAATCCGATTTTAGGTTTGGTCATTTTTACGTCCTTATTTTAACGGCCGGGTTTCAAAGCCCAACAATAACTTTGTTTGAGACCTTGATCTAGCCTGACCCCTTTAAGAGAATCACGAAGTCTGCAAGCCATCTCAACATAGCACGGGTGTCTATAGTGACACTTTTCATGCTCAGAATATATATAATAACGGGATAGATTGCGAGGCTATAAGCATTCGGTTATTCCGTAATTAAATCGCCTGACACCCCCCGTAAGCCCAACACAAAGACGAGGGCTGCCGTTTAGTAACTGGAAACTTCAGCTCGCGCTAATCGCTTTGCAATCCGGGCTGCTGAGGCGGGCCTTACAGGTTATTTAGGTGCGCTTTTTGGGCCGTGCGCCTTTTTGCCAGGTGGATGAGTGTCTAAGTCTCGCTTAGTTTCTGCATATGGTTTTTGACGCTCTCGAACGCTGCAAGCACTGCGTCATGCCCACCATTGGCGCGAAACTGCTCTACAACATGCTGGTTAAGACCGTTCGGCGTGGAATGGCCTTGTCGCAATTGTGCAAATCCAAGCTCGGTTTGTGTGGTGGCCGTCTGCGCAAGACCATTGTTGAGGGCGCTGAGATAGGTTCTTGCGTCCTTGTAGTCTGCCCCTTTGGTGCAGAGCCATTGGGCCATGGTTTCGAGCGTATCAAAATAAAGCCCCATTGTTGCACTCGCGACCACAAATGCATCAAAAGTCTCTATCGTCTCGATAGGCACAACATTTCCAAGATGGCCAAACAGCTCCTGAACAGTCTGAGAGGGGGGGAATACTGTGGTAATTCCGTTGTGATTTGCAACGATCGGTAATGGTACCGCGCGCGACAGAGGTGCTGTGGGTGATGTCCACTCGCGCAGTTTTTCAATTGGAATTGTAGCGATTAAGCTGACGATTTGCGCCAGATCACCAAAGGTGAGTGGGGTTAAAACCTCTTTGGCTTGCTGAGGCAGAACCGCAAGAAAAATCATGTCGGACTGATCTACAATCGCTTGATTGGCGTCTAGCACGTGGATCTTCGAACTCATCATTGCGAGGCGCTTTGAAACCTTGCGGTTGCGCAGCGATATAAAGATATCTGACACTGGATAGTCAGATTTCACCAACCCAGTGATGATGGCCTCTGTGATCACTCCCGTTCCAATAAATCCTAATTTCATCACCGCCCTCTTTGCTTTGCGCCGTTTAAGAGCATCCCATGTATGGTGCGCGGTTTCAACGCTCGGACAAGCGGCCGATCTGTAAATGCGTATAAAAACGAACATTATAGATTTCGTTGTTTTTCAGGTCATAACAGTATTGTCTGTAATATTTCCGCATTGGGGCACCTCGGCGCGGACGACACGGATAAAGACATATCTTTGCGACTGATCAGATTTTGATTATACTTTGCATATGGTTGGCGCAAAACATCCTGCTTGCAGTGCCCCAAGGGTTGCCAGTTAGGTATGCCCACTGTGTCCGCTGGTGTGAAAGGCAAGCAAGGGATGGATGATGCGCTGTCTATTCTTCAATAAGTACTGACGTCCCAGAGGCCATCATCATCATCATACTGATCTGACCGATAGAAATGGTAGACAAATCTAAGTGTACTCCAACGACAGCATTCGCACCAACGTCAAATGCTTTGCGCCTCAGCCCGCGCAAAGACTCGGCGCGCAGCTCTTCGAGCTGCTTGTCTAATTTATTTGAACTTCCTTTCAATGGCTTAAGTGCGCCAGCGGTCAAGTCTTTAAAATTTGTAATGTTAAAGACGCTCTGGGCCGTCAGTATCTCTATGCGCTTTGTTATACGAAGCTTAGGATCAGTTTCAGTGGTGAGCATTACATCTTCTATAAGACGTTCCCGCATTGCTAAAATACGCTCATCGACCGGAGAAAGAGGGACACCCTCTGCAACTTCTCTATCGATCGTGGCGGCCATTTTTGCAATGGTTTGACGGTTTTCATCCGGTGTCAGAGGTGAGGTGGTATCATCTTTGTTATGCATTTTTAACTACCTCCAATTTTATTTGTGCTGGTTTTTTGGGGAAACTCAACGAATTACGAGAGTTGTAGTCGCGCGCTGGTCTTTGTTGAAGTAATTTTTTTCTAGTTCTGACTCTAGGATGTTTTAGAAATGCGACTTTAAGGATATTAAAAATTTTGCCAAAAGAAAAAGCATATTTTCAAGCTAAAAAGCCATTTTAAAATGGAATATTAAATTATGTCGGAGTTTTATACCGTGTTTTAGGTGTAAAACTTATCAATTTTTTAAAACATCTAGATCGACTGGAATTCAAAATCGCTTCTCTTAAATACTAAAATGCCAGTCTTTTCTGACTGATTGTTCTTTTCCGCAGATGCTTAAATAGCCTTTGATCTGTTCCCCCCCCCATATCTTTCTCGCTTATTGCGAGAGTTTTCGGGTTGTATTGCAGCTTTGCCTGTGAACGTGGTCGTGGCGCTCTCATGATGAACTTGTCCATATTGTTTTCTTCCATTCCTGAATAAGGATCAAACTATCAAATTATCAAACCCTCAGATCAAAAACCTGTGTTGATGAGCTGCCTTTCAACTTGTCAGAAAACGCAGCCAACCTTGGATGTGATACCGCGCGCAGGTTGTTCTATCCCAAGTTTCTGGACTGGGTTGGTGTACGCTGACCTGACATTTGGTTTTGGATGTTATCGAACAGGTATGTAAGCAGAATATACTTACAGGCTAAGATGTTGACCACGTGACACGGGGCAAAAACCGCCGTCGGAAGGTGAATTTTGGGTGGCGCTATTTCAGCTTTGAAACCTTCGCCTTGAGAATGGCGATGATCTTCTGATGGAGATTATCAATTGCCATGTCCAAATCTGTAGACGCAACGACAAAAAATTCTTCAATATGCGTTGCAGCGTTTTTGTTGCTATCGTTTGGGGTCACATATCCCAGGCAGTCGCCAAATTCATAAAATTCGATACAATTCAACATGAGAACCTTCACGTCTGCTGGGTAATTGTCGAAATGCTCAATTTTAGATTTCAGAGTTTTTAAAGAAGGCGAGGCTTCTAAACGCGTCAGAATTTTGGCTATTTGACTAGGGTAATCCGGCGCTGGCAGCCATTTTGTAAATTTTTCCAGATCCATACCCGCTCTTACGTACCAGCGTTTGACGTTTGGGTCCCATTGTCCCCCGATGGATTTGCAATCTTCACCGTCTTCAAATGGGCAATCAAGGTAGATCAATTTTTGGCTCATAAATTTCATCCGTAATAATTTTGGTTATTTTGAATACAATCTCTCGAACCCCAATCACATGATCCCAGTAAAAAGTTAAAATACTACTGGTTTGCGCCGCAGTCTGGAAGACGCTTCATTTAGGGTATCATTATACAAAGGCTGAGGCGAGTCTGTAAGTAACAAGCCATTTCCCCGCACGAAGAAACCGCCGGTGTGACTTAGACGAAAAAGAACGGTGATACTTGGGTGCGCTTCAGTGTTCAATATATCCCCTTTAGGATTACAGATCAGATAAAGCCTGCTTGGGCCCGATATACACATATAAAGCGGCCTAGATTGTACTGTGAACCAGTCTATTCAGCCCGTTAAAGTGTCTTAAAAGGCAGAGCCTCTTATACATTAATCGAAGTTTCCGCTTGCCAAAATTACGCTCTCTTTTCTCAGGGTAACGCCGTTTTGCCTGTGGGGTGTTTGGGGCGTCGATGGATCATCAATGGGTACGGCTCAAGGCCATTCTTGCGCTTTGGGCGGGGCTCTTATGGCGGGGGCTGCACGCAGGCGTCACAAAGTCGGCCAGAGTAAAGGCAAGGGGCTTTGCCTAGCTTCCACTGGTACTAGCGTCTCATTTACAATTGGCAGCGCGCCGCACTATTTGTTAAATTATGATCTGATCGAGGCACTTAGGGTGATCAGTTAAAGGCTCAAACCCGTCCTGCGTAATAATAACACTGTCGCCGATTTGCGCACGGAAACTTTTGGTGCTGACAGAGCCGTCTACCGCCAGCACCATACCTGGCTGCAGAATAGTGGTGTCGCCGGTCACCAGCTGTGGCGTCTCCAGATAGCTAAAGCCGGTCGCCCGCCCGCAACGAAACGGGTATTCATATCCTGCTCCTTGAATAACGTCTGCATAGGCGGCATGCACAGATTCGGCCGTCACACCGGGTCGCAAGGCAGAAAGTGCCGCGTTTTGACTGGCAAGCGCAACGGCATAGACGTCGGCCTGCGACGTGTCTGCAATTTCGCCAATCCAGAACGTCCGGTCAAATCCAAGCTTAAAGCGGTGAAAATTGGTCATGCCGCAAAAACACAGAAACACCGGCTCGCCGCGCCGCATAATTCGGGTCGTGGCGCGATGATGGGTTTTCGTTATGGTGTCACCGGACGCCATAATCTGCAGAAAATGCGTATTTGGCGACATGTCGCTGTCGTCGTAATGCGCCTCTAACAGCATAGCGGCTTTGCGTGTACCGGCCTGAGACGTCGCGATCGCAACCTCAAACTCTGGCACCCCATCGCTGATTGCAGCACGGCCCGCTGTCATCATTGCGTTCGCAACCTGACCGGCGTGGCGCGCAAGCTGCAGTTCTTCGGTCGATTTGATCATCCGCATTTGATTTAAAACCGGTGTCACATTGGTCAGCCTATCTGGGGCGATCAGGTCACATATATATCTGCGAACGACAGAGGGTATGTGGTCGGGCTCGATTGCCACGCGTTGAGCGGCGTTTATCAATGCGGGCAATTCTGCGCGCCACTCTGCCCCCATGCCATCGTTCCACGGCGCGATGCGGTCAACGCGCGCGGCAGCTTTGGCAGTATTGAAATCAATTGTGGGAGTGATCAACACGCTTGGCCCATCGCGATGCACGACCAAAATCGTCGGTCTGCCAAACTCCATATGAAGATAGTCGTAATAGCCCGTCAGATAATAGATATTATCGTCATCTGTGATCAGCGCAACATCTATGCAATTTTTGTCAAGCCGGTGCCGCAAGGCCGTCATGCGGGTATCAAACATTGTCACCCTGCTCGCCTGCGGGTTTTGCAAGACGGTCTCGAACCAGCTGTGCCCAAAACGCTGCGCCTATGGGCAAAAGCGCGTCGTTAAAATCATAGTTCGATGCATGCAAGGGCTGGCCGTAAGGGCCTTCTTGGCCATTTCCTACCAGTAACAGACAGCCCGGAACGGCTTGACAAAAATGAGCAAAATCCTCTGAGAAACTCATTGGTTCACGATTTGGGATGGTTTCAAGACCCTGCGCGCCTGCGGCCTCTACCACAGCCTCGGTCGGTCCGCTGGCGTTTATCGTCTCAATAAATTCGGTATTGAAGGCAACCGAAATTGAGACACCATGCGCTGCAGCTATCCCCTCAGATATCTGTTTCATCAATTTTGCAACCGCTTCGCGGTCCTGTGGCATCCTTGCGCGTACGTCGCCCTTGAGTGTTGCCTGCCCGGGCAAGACATTGCGTTGACCATTGGTAATGAATTCGGTCACCGAAACAACCACACCGGCACCGGGCGCAAGTTTGCGCGATACGATTGTTTGCAAGGCTTGAACGATCTCAGCGCCGATGGTGATCGCATCACGCCCCATTTGTGGCATGGATGCATGGCCGCCTTGACCTTCAATAATAATCTCAAACAGGCTTTCGCTTGAGCATATTTGCCCTGTGCGGGTAGAGACCTGCCCCAATGGCGCGCCAGGCAAATTGTGTATGGCATAGACCTCTTGGATCGGAAAACGCTCCAATATGCCCTCATCTAACATGGCCTGTGCGCCTAGTCCGTGTTCTTCATTGGGTTGAAATAGAAAGACAACTGTGCCGTCAAAGTCCGGGTCTTTGGCCAATATTGCGGCTGCGCCCAAAAGCATCGTCATATGTCCATCATGACCACAGGCATGCATGGCGCCAGGATTTTGTGACACATAGTCATGCGTGCTGGTTTCAAAAATTGGCAGGGCGTCCATATCTGCGCGCAGACCGATCGCACGATTGCCAGATCCCTGCTTCAAAAGACCGACAACACCCACGCCCTCAAACACCTCTAGCCCGAGTTCCGTTAATATTGCGGCAATACGGGCTTTTGTTAGATTTTCTGCAAACCCAAGCTCTGGAGCGCGATGAAAGTCACGCCGGAGTGTTATAAGATCAATGGTTTTCATTCCGACATCTTTCGCAATAATAGGTGGTAATGCAATTCTAATTTCATGCTCTTGAGACAAAGAACGACAATAAAGCCCGCATTGTGACAAATTGTGTTTTATTCCATATGTCTGCAGTAAATTCCGCGACGCCGCACAAAGAAAAATTTCTGCAAAGTTAGTAAGAATCTCAGTCGAGCGAGGTGTGGTTTTACCCAAGATCATCATTAAGTCGCTATATGAGCGCAGATTGCGCACCTTGTAAGGGCGAAGCTGGCGATGTAATCCACGGTTTCTGAATTTACATGCCTGTATCGAGTGCGGGTCTCTTTTCTGTAAATATCATGGTCAGCGTAAAGCCACTTTACAAAGAGCTAAAGTAGGGAAATTTGGTTTGTCGAGTGGCGCAGCAAACGGTCATACCGGCTGGTTGAAACGTCTCAAAACGCGGGTAAACATACCATGGCAAGAGTTTGGGGTTGATATGATCCTCTGTGGCAGCATGATGGATAAACCTGCGCCTGTTGTGGATTGCATTTTGATCAGCCAAGGCCGATATCTTTGTAAAGATGCTGGATACGTGCAGTCCCTATTTTGCATCACTCATGAAGCGGTGGCTCGTCTAGATTTGTAAAAACCACAATCACAATCTTACCTGCGGTCTACAAATGCGAACTGTAAACCGATGCTGTGTATTAGGTTTATCTGAGTATTGCCAAGCGGTAAAATAAAACGTGTTCAACCTCTTACGACAAGAAGATTTCAATAGGTCTGAACTGTCAATAAATCTTGAAATTTAAATTTAAAATACTACTGTTTCGTCTAACAGGAGGGATGCATGGGCGGCTTATTCAGTTGGTTATTAGGCGGTAGAGGCAACTCTCACAATAATATGTCGTTGCGCGAATGGGAAGAGGCATTCGACGCGGCCGATAGGGTCGACGTGACCGACGCCAGCTATACGCTGGGCAATAAATTATTTGATGCGAATGGCGTTGAAATTGAAAAACCAGCGTCCGAGGTGTTCAACTTTTCCAACGATATTCCAGACCGCCGACTGTTTAAACTTGAAGATTACTTTGAGGTTGAGGAATTCCAGTCACAAGTCAAAGCCATTGCGAAACTTTGTCTATGGGCGGGTCAACAGGATCGGGATCCGATCAAAATTAACGTTCGGCTGAACCGGGATCGAAAAAATAAGTCTGCTATTCAAGTGTTGATTTCCGGAGATGGTCTAAAGGAAATATTTGTGGGGTTCCTACCTCAACAAATCGCTGCAAAATATACCAGCGATTTACCAACCGTAGAGATAACACGCTTGTTCGAGGACAAAGAATTGTCAGGAAACACGCTAAAAAAGCGATAAGTTTTTGTTTTCCTGGTTTTGATTTGAAGTCCGGAACGACGCGGACTGTTGGTTTTCAAGAGTTTTGGAAATTTGAAACTGACGCTACCAAGGTCGGATGGGTTTATCTATTGGGCACTAGTATAGCAAAGATTGAGTAGACCAGTGACACCGGCCTTGGACTGGGGCCTCATGGTCACAATTTTCTGTCTTTTAGGTTTGGGTCGGCTATTGAGCAGGATGGAAGATAAGCAGTTGTTCAGTCAAAAAGGTTTAAAACCGCTTAAATGCATCGCAGCAACTACTATGTCACTCGCTGTTAACCAATGTTCAATTTCCACGGGCAGGCTGGAACGCAAAGGGTAAATGGGCGCCTGACTTTATGATTTTAAGCCGTTTAAGGCGCAAACTTACTGACTTAGTCTCGCAATAGGCTCAGCACATTCTGCTTAGAAACGTTAGCTTGCGCTTGAACCGCCGTCGGAGCGTGTTGCAAGATTTGAGTGGTCGCAATATCTGTTGTTCGTCGGGCAGTACTAGAATCTCCACCACTGCTAAATGCCATCTGAGATTGCATAACAACCTTCCCCATACGGTTCAAAACTTCTTGCAGATACTCGTCTGCCCCCCGCACGGCATCGGTCAGGCCCTGTGCTTCAAAAGAATTTCGAATGGCCATCTTGGCGCTGCGTATATGGGCCGATAGATCAAAATCAAAGGATGCCCTGCTGGCCGCGTCCGCAGTTATTTTGGTGTGGCTGTCAAGGGGCAGCTGAGCTGTAGTGCTTTCCATATTTTTTATATCATGGAAAGTTGATGCTGCTGCCATCACACCCACATTATATGTTGCTACTCCGACTTCCATTTTTCCTTCCATTTCCAGTTCTAGTGAAGAGAGTTTACTTTAGTTTCATTATCTTAGTTGCTTCAACTGATGCGTAAGAAAGCTCTGTCCCAAGTTTTCTTATGCACCAGCATCCACAGATTAGATCTTCGAAAAAGTAATTTGGTTCTCACTTCTTTGAAGCTTGGGTGTCCAGTCCTCACTTCGTTTGTCCTCATTTTCACTTCATAACAGAGAACGACAGCTCAGAGAGGAACTTTAGGGCAATACCATATTGCCCGCACTTGTATTGGGTATTACGTGGCCTGACAGTTCTTGTGCCATGACCATTTTTACCAAGATCAAAGAGACCTGATCATATTTCATTCACCAGGTTTTGGATGGAATTTCCTGAAATCTGGGCAGTGTTCGTAGTATTTTTCGTAGTCTAAAGGCTCGCCCTTAAGCGGTATTTTGGAGATCTAAAATCAACATTAGTAACTATCTGTCACCATTGTTTGCGATTATCGGGGTCGGGCTTTATATTCATATATTTTTTATAATGGTGGTTAATGTGGATGTTTTAGGGGCTTCATTTTCAAAGGCGTTCGCTGTGGTCACGCCGCGCTGGTTTAAGCTTGAACGACACTTGCTGTTTGACGCTTGCGCTAAGGTTTTTTGCGCTAATAGTCTTACATGGGGAATGATTTATGGGCTCTGACTTGATACATCTAACTTCCATCGTTGCACAATAGGTATGGGTTGGGCGCGGTCATCGCGATGACAGCGGGGGTGGTAACGATTGGCCAACGTGAAGAAACTCTGGGATGATCATTTCCTCATGGAATACGCGCGCCCTCACCCTCATGCCGTGGTTACTGCAAGTATGAGCAACGGCAGTATCAACATTGACATGATGGTTTGCCAGGCGAGAATATCCGCATAGAGATCAGCGTCACCGCCCATTTTCTTGGCCAGTATATATCCGTTGGATGCGGCTGGGCCCACTAGAACGATGATGCCTATTAAAACCTCTGTCTGCGCCAAACCAAATCCAGTTGCCACAGCCAGAAATATGGCTGGGCCGAACATCATTCGAAATACAACACCAAAGACCATAGCGGTTGATTGTCGCAACAACCGCTCGCCATTGACCCCTGCGCCAACGGCCAAGATGCCGACGCCAAGACCGGCCCGTCCAATCAAATCGAGGGTTTGCAGTGCAAGGTTTGGCAGGGGCACCCCCGATAGGTTGATCGCGATACCGATGGCGCAGGCTTGCACCAGAGGGTTTTTCAAAACATGGGTCGCTACAGGGGTATCCTGCTCCTGTGCAGAGCCAAAAAAGGCCAAGACCAGAACATTAGCAATATTTATAAGTGGCACCAAAACAGCAATCGCCAAGGCGACCAAAGCCAGCCCTTGCGGGCCAACAATCAAGTCTACTGCGGCTAAGGTGATGAAAGCATTCCAGCGCGTAGTAGTTTGAAAAAGCGTGGTGAACACCGGGTTGGATAGTTTCTCTGGCGTCTGCCACCACCTCAAACCCAGCACCATCATCCCGGATACGCCTAACGCCAAAAGCAATGCGACCAGCATCCCCCCAAATTCAGATAGAGAAAGCTCAGACTCAGCAATCGATTTAATCAAAACAGCTGGGATCAAAAGCCGGTAAGCAAGGGTTTCGATACCGCCCCACTGAATACGCGGTAATACGCCTGTGTGAACCAGAGCATATCCGCATAAAGCGGTCATAACAATCGGAAGGATGGAAAGTGCGATAGCCAAGGGTGTACTGCCATAGTAGGAAAAAGAGCGACGGGCTGTGAGACCTCATCGGCTTCACATTAGGTCACCTTTAAATTGGTTGCTATAGTCTGTTTTATGGGCGGTGCTTGTCTGCGATCTGTGTTGCGTCGATTTTGCCGCTTTGTTGCCGTGCCTGCATAAAACCAATGTCTTTTGATCTGGCCCGTCTGGTTCAACGGGGTAAAACCGCTTCAATCGCTCTGGTGACCATCCCGACCAGATGGTCGATTTCGGCGTCCGAAATAATAAACGGGGGCGCAAGCAGGATATGATCTCCCCGGTGTCCGTCCAGTGTTCCGCCCATCGGATAGCACAACAGGCCCATATCAAAAGCCGCAGCCTTAATTTTCTTATGTATGGCCTGTGCGGGATCAAATGGGTCTTTACTGGAGCGGTCTTTCACCAGTTCGATGCCGCGAAACAACCCCCGCCCACGCAGGTCACCAACATTTTGATGACCACCCAACGCCTCTTGCAACGCGGCTTGCAACTTGTTGCCCTGCACAGGTACCTGCGCCAGAAGATCGTCATCCAGCAGCGTTTCCATCACCGCCAGACTGCCGGCTGCTGCCATTGGATGGCCCAGATAGGTATGCCCATGCTGAAAAAATCCGCTTCCGTCGCGGATTGCATTAAAGATAACCCCAGAGCACAGCATCGCCCCAATCGGCTGATACCCTGCGCCCAACCCTTTGGCGATGGTGACAATGTCGGGGACGATGCCGTCTTGCTCGCTGGCAAACAGAGTGCCGGTACGCCCCATGCCACACATCACCTCGTCGAGGATCAGTAAAATGCCGTATTGATCACAAATTTCGCGCAGACGTTTGAGATAGCCGGCAACAGGCGGCACGGCACCCGCGGTCGCGCCAACAATGGGTTCGGCGATAAACGCCATAACGCTATCTGGTCCAAGTCGGTTGATTTCTGTCTCAAGTTCGTTGGCCACGCGCTGGCCGTAGTCATAGGTGGTCTCACCCTCAGCGCGGTCACGATATGCGTAACACGGGGCGATATGCGTTGTGTCAATCAGCAACGGGCTGAATTGTTTGCGGCGCCATGCGTTGCCGCCTGATGCCAGTGCCCCCAGTGTGTTGCCATGATAACTTTGCCGCCGGGCAATAATCCGGTGGCGGTTGGGCTGACCAATTTCAGTGAAATACTGGCGCGCCAGTTTCAAAGCCGCCTCAACCGCCTCAGAGCCGCTCGACACCAAATAGACTCGCTCAATCCCGTCTGGTGCATGGGCGATCAGCTTATCAGCCAGTTTTTCAGCCGGTTCTGAGCTGAAAAATGACGTATGGGCATAAGCCAGTTGATCTAACTGGGCGTGCAGTGCAGCGCGAACTTTGGCATGGCCATGACCCAGACAGGATACGGCCGCGCCGCCAGACCCGTCGAAATAGCGCTTGCCACCACTGTCGATTATATAGCAGCCCTCACCTCCGGTAGCGGTTGGCAGAACGGTGGTGGCGGCGCGACCAAAGATATGACTGTTCATGGTTTTATCCTAAAAAGCGGGGACAGTTTGACGGCGGCGTTGCAGGCTGGTGATTAGCCCTAACAACAGCAGGGCGGGCATATATAAGAGCTCTTTCGGCAAACGCACAGCATCGATTTGCACCACTGTTACTGTACCAGAAGTGTTATCGTAAAAATTGAACTTTTGAAAGAGTTCGAAAAAAGCCGTGCCGGGAAACGGTTCTTCCAACTGCCCCAGTCCCTGCTTTAGTCCTTGGATTAGGAATTTGGTCTGGCCCGACAGCCCAGTGGCCTAGTCTCGAAATAGGGCTTTGAGCGGGTGTTGGGTGAAGACGCTTGCAATCATCGTCGGGGTGGCCCAATAGGCCGAAAATCAGGGTGACAAAAGGTCGAGCAAGATATTCCAAACCAGCACTAAAATTGGCTTCAGATAATCTAAACCGGTCACTGCCACATCGTTGGGACGCGGCAACACCCTGTCTCGGTCTGTGGGTCATCCTGTTCAAGGTCGCGATGGCGCGCTGCAAGTGCCCTGGGGATGCGATGGTAGGCTTGATGCAACAATTGCCCGCGCCAGCTTTTCCAACAGTGCGCCGAGCAGGGCCATGCGACGTGTGGGCACCGATCTTTATAACAGCAACAATCTTTGCCGCCGGCTGGGGTGATCCGTCATTATGGGCTTTCTTGGAAACAGAGCGCTCTCCCGGTTGCTGCCCTGGAAAAGCCTTCATATACACGTCTAAATGCCCGCTTAAGATAGTTTAATTCATCCAACCGCGCTCTTTGTAAATTCTATGCGCCGGTGTCTATTATACAGGCAATTGCCAGACCTGTCCCGGCTGCAACGCGGTGAACCGATCCTCAGTGAGGGCTTGTTTGGCAAGAGCGTCGGCAAGGGCGCGTTTGGGGGCCTCGACCGCTTCATCGGTCAACTGAAAAGTGCCCCAGTGATGGCCCAAACCATAGCGCGCATTGCATAATTGCAGTCCAGCGACGGCTTCGGCGGGATTTTGGTGGGCTTCCTTCATGAACCAGCGCGGCTCGTATGCGCCGATTGGTAAGATTCCCAAATCAAACCCGCCATGTTTGGACGCCACTTTGCGGTAATTATCGCCGGTGCCAAATCCTGTATCTCCGATATGATAGACTTTGTGATGTGAGCTCTCGAGGACAAAGGCCGACCATAGCGCCATTCTGCGATCGTTTGTGCCACGGGCCGACCAGTGTTGACAGGGCTCAACGTGAATTTTCAATCCGCTTTTGTGCATGAAGACATTGCCCCAATCGCCGGATTGAACGTCTGCTGCTTGGATTTCTTTGTGAATAATCGTGTCGTTGCCGAGTGGGGTGTAAATCTGTGGTTTGTCGCGCACAACGAGCCGCGCCAGTGTCGCGAGGTCAAGATGGTCATAATGATTGTGTGTCACCAAAACAATATCGATTTTGGGCAGCGCCTCAAACGCCACCCCGGGCGGATTATGACGCCACGGTCCGATGTACTGTAGGGGGCTCACGCGCTCGGAATAGACTGGATCGGTTAGAATATTCAAACCGTGCATCTGGATAAGCAAGCTCGCATGGCCGATCATCGTCACCTTGAGCCTGTTTGATGGCAATGATGCCTCAGGCACCGCAGCGGGGTAGGGACTGACGAAATGCTTGGGCCATTTTGCTCGGTTTCCAAACAGCTTCCATTTTAACAGATCGGACATCGGTGCCGTGACTTGGTCTTTACTGTTGTAAAAGTAGGTTCCGTCGAAATGATCGGTGACGGGGCCGCTGTAATACCGATTTTGGCCTGATGTTTTGTTATTTCTACCACATCCGTAGAGGGCAAGGCCAAGCGCGCCGAGACCTGTCCATTTGAAAAAATTCCGTCGGTGCATGTGCGATCTTACCTCTGTATTGCAGTGGTCTTTGGCGTGACTGTGATATTTGGAAGAATGTGGTGGCGGGCACGGGTAAATACAACAGGAAATGGGTTTTTTTAGATATAAATTTTTTGGAGTTGCAGAAGGCGCGCGCTGAGTTATTATGCGACCGTATAATATTGTTGATTTAGGTCAGGCATGCCTCAAACACGAAAAAAACATCAACGTCAAACGCCCGGTTTCCGCCGGCAGGCGTTGATTGATGCCACTTTAAATTTGCTCGCCGAGGGTGGGCCAGAGGTGGCAACAGTGCGCGTGATTGCGAAAAAGGCTGGGGTTACCCAGGGTTTGATCCGACATTATTTTTCGACCAAAGACGATCTTATTGCTGCCGCTTATGAGCAGCATATGACCCAGATGACCGAGGCAACCAGTGCCGTTTTAGAACAACCGTTTCGCAGTCATTCAGCGCGTTTGGCAGGTTTTGTCACCGCTGCGCTGACCCCGCCCGTGGTTGATTTGCGCAATGTCGGCCTCTGGGCTGGGTTTTTGCACATGACCCAAACGGACTCGCGGATGCAAAGGGTGCATGCCAGAACTTACCGGGCTTTCCGAGACCGGCTTGAGAGGCTGATCGTGGTGGCGCTGAAAGCCGCAGATCTGCCACATGACCCCCAGATGTCCCGCCGGTTTGCGATTGCTTGCAACGGGGTGATCGATGGCTTGTGGCTTGAAGGCAGTGCTTTGCCCGACGGGTTTGAAAGAGACGAACTGTCCGAAATTGGATTGCAATCGGTTGGGGCGATTATCGGTCTCAATCTAAACAAAACAGGAATATAGCATGCGTTACGCGTCAATTACCGAACGGCTGGCTGATCTTGGTGGTGAAAAATGGCTGTTGTATTCGCTTGCGCGACAAATGGCGCAGGATGGCCGTGACATTATAGAGATGACCATCGGCGAGCCGGATGTGCCTACGCCGCCTGAATTGATCGCGGTGGCCTGCGAAGCAATGGCGCAAGGACGGACAAAATATTCGAATGGTCGTGGTGAACCAGAGGCACTGCAGGCACTGTCAAAACGGTATACTGCAAGCGCCGGGCGGCCGATTTGCGATGATCAAATCCTGTGTTTTCCAGGCACGCAGACCGCCCTTTATGCGGCGCTGATGGCGGTGACAGAAGCCGGAGATGATGTGCTGGTCGGGGACCCGATGTATGCCACATATGCTGGGCTAATTGCGGCGAGCGGTGCCCGCATGGTGCCGGTGCCGCTGCGACCAGAAAATGGCTTTCAGATGACGGCTGATGATATCGTGTCCAAGCTGACGCCGCGATCGCGAGCGATTTTATTGAACAGTCCGCATAATCCGACCGGGGCGGTGCTGTCAAAACAACGGGTGCAAGACATCGTCGATCTGGCGCAGAAACATGATTTGTGGATTTTGTCAGATGAGGTTTATGACGAGATGCTATTCGTTGGCGCGCGGTTCACCTCGCCGCTGAGTTTTCCCAACGTGGCAGACAGGGTTGTGGTGGTGTCTTCGATTTCCAAATCTCATGCCGCACCGGGGTTTCGCAGCGGTTGGTCTGTCGGCTCGGCGGACTTTACCAAACGTCTGCTGCCGCTGGCCGAAACCATGCTGTTTGGCAACCAACCATTTATTGCCGATATGACGGCTGTTGCCTTGTCGCAACCCTCACGGGTGGCGGCTGATATGCGCCAGAGATTTGCGGGCCGTGCCGGGCGTATGTTTGCCCGGTTGGATGGGGTTGCAGGTCTGCGAGTAAGCCAGCCAGAAGCGGGGATGTTCGTGTTGATTGATGTCTCTAAGACGGGTTTGAATGGCGAGGCTTATGCTTATGATTTACTGGAAAAAACGGGTGTTGCTGTTATGCCTGGTTCGGCGTTTGGTGCATTGCTGGATGGTTGGGTGAGGGTGGCGCTAACCGTTGAAGACGACGCGTTTGACCGAGCCTGCCAGCGGATTGCGGATCACGCATTGACGTGCGCGCAAGCTTCAGTCGAGGTGCGGGCATGACAAGTATTGGCGAACGACTTGTGCAGGAACTTGCCAGTCGCGGCGTCGAGGTCGTGTTTGGCATTCCGGGAATGCACACGGTCGAGTTATATCGCGGGCTTGCGGCATCCCCGATCCGCCATGTCACCGCGCGCCACGAACAGGGAGCGGGGTTTATGGCCGATGGCTATGCCCGTGCCCGTGCCGGGGGGGCAGACCGCGCAATTCCCGGGGTTGCGTTCGTGATCACTGGTCCGGGGTTGACCAACGTGTTGACCGCCATGGCACAAGCCCGCGCCGACAGCAGCCCGATGCTGGTAATTTCTTCGGTAAACCCGGGCGCAAGTCTGGGGCGAGGTCTGGGGTATCTGCACGAACTGCCCACCCAGCAGGCAATGATGTCCACCGTTGCGGTATCGTCTTATCACATCAACAGCGCTGAAGATCTTTTGCCAGCCTTGGATGCGGCGTTTGATCACTTTGCACATCAGCGCGGCGGGCCGATTCATATTGAATTGCCGGTGGATGTTTTGGCTTTGCCCTTTACGGCAAAGGCGCGCCCCGTAGCCGGCCGTATGGAAACATATGAATTCGATGTCGCCGCGGTTATGGCCCGGCTTGAACACGCCAAAACCCCGGTTATTCTGGCCGGCGGCGGGGCAAAGGGCTGTGATCAGGCGCTTATTGCGCTTGCTGAACGTTTGAATGCACCGGTAGTGATGACGATCAATGCTCGGGGCTTGATGCACGGTCATCCGTTGGGTGTCCCTGCCAGCCCGACACTGGGCGCAACCCGTGATCTGATCAGCGAGGCCGATTTGATACTGGCGTTGGGAACCGAATTGGGACCAACTGATTATGACCATTACGGAGATCACAGGATGCCGCCTCTGGCCCAGATGATCCGTGTTGATATTTGTCCAGACCAGTTGGCGCGCCACGAGGCGGCGGTTACCATCTGCAGCCCGTTGGAGATGGTTTTGCCTGATCTGGTGGCTGCACTGGCAAGCGCGCCTGCCCTAGACAAAGGTGATGGGAGGGCGCGGGCGGCGCAGACACGTGCTGCGGCATGGGAGGAGATCGGGCCGGCGATGCGCCGACAGACCGTGCTTTTGAATGCGCTACGTGGCCTTTGCCCGAAGGCGATCTTTGTGGGCGATTCCACTCAACCGGTCTATGCGGGTAACCTGTATTATGATCACGACAGGCCCGGCGGGTGGTTTAATGCCGCCAGCGGGTTTGGTGCTTTGGGCTTTGCTATTCCCGCCGCGATCGGCGTGGCGCTGGCACAACCTGACACTCGGGTGATTTGCATTACCGGGGATGGCGGGGCGCAGTTCACGTTGCCGGAGCTCATGGTTGCTGTCGATGAGAAACTTCCGGTATTGTTTTTGATCTGGAACAATGCAGGCTACGGCGAGATCGACACCTCAATGCAAGCAGCTGGGGTAACGGTGGTTGGCTGTGATCCAACGCCCCCTGATTTTGAATATATTGCAAAGGCCTGTGGCATTCCGTTTGCACGCTGCGCCATGATCCCTGCGGCAGTCACGGCCGCGGTACGCGGCTTTCTGAGCCATGATGGTCCAGCCATAATTGAAATTGATATGTTAACCGACGCGTGATGTCGGTCAGAAGCGAGAGCTAAAACCAGATGCATAACCCTGCCTATACCTTCACCCATGCGATCTTACGTCTGCCGTCACGCAGTGTTGTTGACGGGTTGCGCGCTGCAGATATTGGCACGCCCGATTTTGCCAAAATGCGGCGTGACCATCAGCATTATAGCGCTGTCTTGCGGGAAACTGGGGCTGAGATCATTGAGTTGCCGGCGCTTGAAGCCTATCCCGATTCGGTGTTTGTCGAGGATACGGCGCTGTGCCTGCCGCAAGGGGCAATCCTGATGCGCTCTGGTGCGCCGACGCGGGCAGGCGAGGTGGCGCAGATGGCCCCGGTGCTGCGGGGGCTGTATGATGAGGTGCTGGAAATCTCTGGTCCGGGCTGTATCGAAGGCGGTGATATACTGACCACCGGACGAGAGGTTCTGGTGGGCTTGTCAGAGCGGACAAACCGGGCAGGGGTTTCAGAACTGGCGCAATTGATTGAGCGCTGGGGGTATCGGTTGCGTTGGATTGAAATTCCGCAAGGTGTTTTGCACTTTAAAACGGATTGTTCGCTTTTGGATAATGAGACGATTTTAAGCACGCCAAGACTGGCCGCCAGCGGCTGCTTTTCGGATTATCGGGTGATCTATACTGCCGAGGGCGAAGAGGCGGGCGCCAATGCCATCCGTTTTAACACTCTGGTCTTGATGGCTGCTGGATTTCCCAAAACAGTTCAGCGGTTGCGACAGGCGGGCTTTGACGTGCGTGAGATTAACAACAGCGAATGTGCCAAGCTGGATGGCGGGATGTCATGTCTGTCTTTGCGGTTGAGCCCCCAAGCAAACTGACTGTAAAGTCATATGTGTCTGAGACTTTTAACTCGGGCCAAGCCATTCAAATTTATCTTAAAAGTTTCAAGTCACCGTTAGCTGATGCCTTTGGAATAAAGATTGAGCAGGGCAATGTGGAAGTTTGCGCGTCAGATGATTGCCCCGCGTACTTTGGCTGAAACCCATTCAGAAATAACTACAGCCACTAAAATAACAAGTAGTATTAAGGAGACTTGAGGCCACGCTAAAACATTTAAAGATGCAGAAAGTTGCAGCCCAATCCCACCCGCGCCTACCAAACCAAGCACCGTACTCTCCCGAATATTAATATCCCACCGAAAGACCGCTATTCCAGCAAATGCCGGTAATATCTGAGGCACGATACCATAAGCCATAACTTGCCAGCGTGAAGCTCCAGTCGCGGTAATTGCTTCAACTTGAGCTTCGTCTATCTCTTCGATCGCCTCATAAAGGAGCTTGGCGCAAAACCCAATTGATCGGATAGCGATGGCAATAACGCCGGCGAACACTCCTGGTCCTATAATTGCAATGAGCAGTAATGCCCAAATCAGAGAGTTGATGGAACGGGTCGAGACAATGATAATCAGTGCGATTGGTCTTATGAATAACCGAGAGGGTGTCGTATTTCTGGCTGCGAGGAATGCCACTGGTATGGCGAGGACAAGAGCAAATATCGTGCCCAAAGTCGCGATATTAAGTGTGTCCCAAATAGGTTTCCCAAGCTGGGTAATATATTCCCATTTTGGTGGAGTAGCACGTGACCATATGTCGTTCGCGATACGTGGTGCATCCCAGACAAAAAACCATGTCGTTGTGTTGGATATTTGCTGCCAGCAATAAGCAAAAGTTGCTATGCCGATTAACCAGAGAATCCAATGAAAGAGGCTTTCGCGACCGCTACGCCGCTGCCATAATTTTAAATTATTTACATCGCGTATTGGCATTACTGAACCCTTGATCGAACTGCGCTAGAAGAATATTCCAGCGCCATAACTATGGCTATAATAATCAACAAAATTGCTGCTGCTGTGTCGTACTCATAGCGGTCAAACGCAGTGTTAAGGGTTGCACCGATGCCTCCGGCTCCAACTAGGCCGAGTATAGCACTTTCGCGAAAATTTATATCTAATCGATACACGCTGAGTCCGATGAGACGGGGCATCACCTGAGGCTGTACACCGTAATTGATCCATTGGGTCCACCGTGCGCCTGAAGCTTTAATCGCCTCAGCCTGTACCCGGTCCATACTTTCGATATCCTCAGCCAATAATTTTGCCAGAAAACCGATGGTCGCAAAACTAAGTGTGAGGAAGCCGGCCAAGGGGCCAAACCCAAAAATTGCAACTAATAGGATAGCCACAATGATTTCTTGTAGCGCGCGACTGATGGCGATGATGCCTCGGCAAACTAAGTATATAGGCAACGGTGCTAAATTGCGTGCAGCCCCCAGTGCGATTGGGATCGAAATGGCGATCCCAACGACAGAGGAAGCCACCGTTATGACTATACTTTCAAAAATACCTTCCCAAATATCGGCAGACCTTGATGTAAAATCAGGGTTAGTAAACGCCAAAATAAATTTTTTACCGCGTTCTAGACCCACGTAGACCCGCGACCAATTTACTTCAATCGTCATGTAAGCTAATATGAGATATACTATAAAGGCACTAAACAGTGCCCAGCGAAGCCATTTTCGCCCCACCAACGGTGGTTTATTCCAAGGTTTGCCTATCTTTTTTTGGACGTCAAAAGTACTATTACTCATTGCAAGGCCACGTCGTTTTCGTCGTCGACATGCTCAATGGTTGCCTCCCAATCTTCCTCTCCATAGATTGCTGTTAACACATTTGGCGTTAGACCAGCCGGTGGTCCGTCAAATTCGACAGCGCCAAGGCGTAGTCCAATTACACGTTGAACAAACATTTGCGCCAGAGCGACATCATGAATGTTAATGATAGCAGCTAATCCACGCTCTTTGCAAAGCTCACAAATTAATCGCATTATTTGGCGCGACGTCTTAGGGTCCAACGATGCGGTGGGCTCATCCACTAATAACAATGCAGGGTTTTGGATCAATGCGCGGCAGATACCAATCCTCTGTCGCTGCCCACCTGACAGTTCATCTGCACGTTTGTCAGCCATATGAGCCAAGTCTACCCGGTCAAGCAATCGAAAAGCCTCATCGACATCAGATTGTGGAAATTTACGCAAGTAACTACGCCAAAAGCCAACATAACCCAAACGTCCTGAAAGGACGTTTTCCATTACTGTCAGTCTTTCAACCAGTGCGTATTCTTGAAAAATCATCCCCATGCGTCGACGTTCACGCCGCAAGCCACTCGATGACAGACGTGTTAATTCGACATTACCCAGATAGACCTTGCCTGATGTTGGCTCGACTAAACGATTTATACAACGGATCAAAGTCGATTTTCCCGCTCCTGAGGGACCGATTAGAGCCAAAACTTGACCTTCTGGGATTTCTATATCCACTGCTTGCAAAGCTTGGTCACCAGTTTTGTAGGTTTTAACAAGTTTTTCAAGCCGCAGCATGAAACTCTCCGCTTTAATTATTAAAAACGCATTGAGCGGACCCTGCAGGTCCGCTCAGATGTTTTGATTTGCCAGTTTTTACTCGCAAGCGTAGCTTACGCCATTCGCCGAATCAATCTTGCGGATTACGTCCCAAAAACTTTGATAAGTCATCTCTATAAACTGAGCTTCTTTAGACTTAGAAAATTCTTTTTCTAGAGAAGTACCTGCCCATTCAAAGTTAAAGAAAGCATTGCGAATTTTATTCTGCAGTTCAGGCTTTAGGTTGTAAACGACACCAAAACCGGTTGTAGGAAAGGTCTGTGATTTGTATATTGTAATGACGTCACCCTCTTTTATAACGTCACGGCTAACCATCCGGTGAATGACTTTGTTCGCGACCGAAGCTGCCATGTAGTCCTTATTCGCTACTCCTAGGATGGAATTGTCATGCTTTCCGGAAAATGCTGGTGTGAAGTCTCGATCAGGCAACATGTCAAATTCACCTTTTAAGATGGCTGACGGCGCTTTAAACCCCGAATTAGAAGTTGGAGAAGTGAAAGCTAGTTGCTTACCCTTAATATCCGCTACGGTTTTGATGCCACTCCCAGGATAAGTGATTATTTCCATCTCATAGCCAAAACTGCCGTCTTCGGATGCCATAATCGTGAAGGGACTGAAACCCGCACAATTTACAGCCAAAGGGTTTGATCCTGTGTTGAACCCAGCAATGTGTAAGCGACCTGAACGCATAGCCTCAATTTGGGCAGCATTACTCTGAACTGGAAAGAAAACGACCTTTTTATTTGTTTCTTTCTCAAGATGATCTAAAAAGTCAGCCCAAGCAGTTTTGTAAACGGCCGGATCTTCGACTGGAGTGTAGGCGAAAATGAGTGTATCAGGGTCAATCTGCTTGGATACATCTGTGGGCGTATCCGCCACTAGATCCCCGTCAATGTCACAAAAACGTTTATCTAAGTCACCTCTGGAACAGTCTGCTGCCACGGGTAAAGACCAGAGCGCGAAACCTACGGCAACTGCAGACACTGATATTTTTTTTACTACTTTTAGCATTACTTTCCTCCCTTATGTGATAAAAAAGCTTACAAATAGAAATTGTAATAAGCAATTCAAAAATAATAAAATTTTAATGAAGAATTTAGAAATCTAAATTAAAAGTTATACGATGCGTCGACTATTTAAAGATGGAGAACTAATTTAAAAAACAAAAATCTTGCAAGATCGTGGTACCGCGTCGAAGTTACTGCAACACGAAAGATTGTTTGGCACTCTTCGTCGGGGAAAGGTCTCAAAGTCTTGCGCCTTCTCAGAGCGTATGACCATCTGCAAAATCTATTGTTCTATAACCTTCACGGTACCTTGCAACTTAGGTGCGCGTGGTCACCGCCAACGAATATTTGGTGCAGTAAGAGATAGTAGGCGGCTAATGCCTGCAGATGGATCTCGAACCTCACGAGAAATCTGGTCGTATAAATAACAATTTGACGTTTACGGCTCTTGTTTCTTTTTCCGCCGTCCTATCCTCCAATCATTTTCTGTTTTTTTTAAATATTGATAATCGATGACCCCGGTTGCGGGTTGAACGTGTCGGCCCTCCGCAAGGCGCGCAGTTCCCATCAGTTCTCAATTCATCTTATGGAGCAAGCCATCATTGCGCCTAGCGTAAAAATTGCCGCAGACGGTAAAAACCGTTAGAAAGTCTTTATGCAGTATGCGCCTTTGGCTAGCCTGTCGTCGGGACAAAGAAAGACGCAACGAACAACTCGAGTAGATGTCCGTGTGTGGAGCGTGATTTCAGTTCGGTTCATGAGGTATTCTGCTCTGATTCATGACGGATAGTAACAATAATCTGCTAAATTCAAACAATTAATTTCAAAAAACTTACCAGAACAAAGTGGTCGATCATTGCTTGCAATGCAATGCCGTCCTCTAAAAGAGTGGGTCTAAAGTAGGGCCTGTAGACGCGCTTGATTTCTGTTTATGGCATGCGCATTGCTTACGGTAATATTGTGGCATGAATAATCATGTCCAGAAATAAAGAATGACTAAAACATAACGAGTCCGAAATATTGTATGCCACTCTTTCAGTGTTTGTTGCTAAAAGTGTGGAACACCTAACATCAAGTCTCAGATTTAAACACCAGCCGAGTTTCAAGCAATTGACCATTGCGCAGCAAGATGGGATCTGCAAGTGAGACGATCATGCGATTAAAATCTCGCAGGGCAGCCAAGGTTTCAAGATGCTGGTTGCTGCTGGCAAGACTGGTCTCGTCCCCATTGCGTACCCGTGCAAAATGGCGCTTTTTACTGCGGCTTTGAGATTTGACAAAATCGTCTTTTTCGAGAAAAAGTTGGCGCGCCCCTTCGACATCTTCTGAGATCAGAAGATCAAACGCCAAGGTCATATTGGCATTCATCCGCTCGTAGGCCTGCAGCAATTCGGACCAACCGGCCTCAGAAAACCGCACCTCTTTTTGGGACCGTGCCAGCGCGACAGGCAACATACGCCGCAATACGATATCGCCGGCTGCATCGAGGTTGCTGGCATAATCAACCAATTCTGATACGATTTTTACATCTTTTTTCTGCATCTCTTGGGTGTTCATCTGCGCAAAATATTCCCGCAGGCGGCTCAACGCACTTGCAAGGTTGCGCCGTTGCGCCTTCATGTGTGCAAGGTCTGCCGGGCTTGGATCAAACACTTTATTAGTCACCGGGCGGGCAAGGTTTTCAACGATATAACTCATTCTGTGCACTTCGCGGCGCAAGCATGCCATCGACAAACGTGGTGAATCGAGCACAGACATATCCAGCGCCGAGGCCGCCTGAGCGCCGTCTATTTGTGTATCGTCGGAAGCATCTTCGGCTATCAACTGCGTTAAAGGCGTCTCAAGTCGGCTTGCGAACGGCACAAAGAGTAAAAGCAACGTATTAAAGCCCAGATGTGCCAGCACCAGAGCCTGCGCATCTGAAACCCACCCGGACGCAACAGAAACATCGAAAAATTGTAACGCAATTGTGCATAATATTGCGGTGACACCCCGCGCGGCCAGATTGGCGGCTGCCAGCCTGCGGGCAGAGGCTTTCATGCTGCGGGTCAGCCACACGGCCACCAAAGCCCCTCCGAGATTTGCGCCCAGTACCAGCGTGATACCAACCGCAAGCGGGAGCGCATCGATTGCTACCAAAACCACGCACATCAACACTGTAGCGACACTAGAATGCATCACCAACGCCAGCACCGCGCCGATTAAAAATGCGGTGACAGCGTCGTTTTCGAGGTAGACTACCATCGCAGGCAGGAAATTACTGTCGCGTATTGGCTCAACGGTTTCTCTTAGAAAACGTAGGGCGAGCAAAATAAAGGCGACTCCCAACATTATGCGCCCGAGTTGTTTGTTTTTGCGCAGCTCAGCTTTGAGAAAAACCCAGCCACCCACGCCGATCAAAAGCGGCACCAGCCAGTCGATATTTAACGACAGCACCTGAACCACGATAGCCGATCCCAGATCAGCGCCTAAAATAAGCACAAGTCCTATGCCAAAAGGCAGCAAACCGCTGCTGGAAAAGCCAGCTGTCAATAGGGTTACGGCGGTGGCGCTTTGCAAAACAATCGCCAGAACAACGCCGGTGAGCATCGCCCTCAGTGCGCTTTGATTGCGGGTGATCAAGCGTTTGAAAGACGGACCGTAAGCGCGCTCAATCCCCGTTTGCACCATGCGCACTGCATATAATAATAACATTGTTGCGCCAAATAGTGATGTCAGGAAGTAGAGAATGATCATAATGCGCGTTTTTTCCTTATTGGTTTTAATATGTTATGTTTCATGGCGAACTGAAAGGATGTGGCACGCTGCTATTGCCGAGGGTCACACAGGTGGTGCAAAACCCCTGATCCCAGTTGTGCAGGCTTAAGCCGCGCGGGGCGCTAGTGAAACCTGCAGGTGCGTCGGCGCGGTAATCGGCGGGAAAGGCGCTGCAGGTTGCCGGAGCAGAAATAGCCACTGCTTTGCCAATATTGCTAATAATTGTGCTGTGGACGTGACCACAAATTACGCGGATATCATTTGGCGCGGCGTTCAGAATATCGGCCAACGGTTGGGTGGCTGTCAGTCCGATTTGATCCATGAAAACCATCCCTGACGCAAAAGGTGGATGGTGCATGGCCAGCAATATCGGCTGAGTATTTGCGGTGCTGATTGCCTGAGATAGAAATTTGAGATCGGCGTCATTCAGACCTCCCCCTCCTTGGCCTTCGATCAATGTGTCGAGCCCAATAATGCGCAGGTCTGCCAGATCATGGACCCAATTAATCTTGCCGCTTGGCGGTATTGTGGCCTTATCTTCAAAACAGTGTCGCATTGGGTCGCGCCGGTCGTGGTTGCCGGGTATCAGAAAATATGGGGCAGGTAGGCGCTGAATTTGTTGGCGGAACAACTGGTAACTTTCCGCATCGCCAGTGTCGGTGATATCTCCGGTGACAACCACGGCATCAATGGGCCCGATTTTATGCCAGTCGGCAAGAAGCGTATCGATAGTATCAACCAGCAGAGCATAGGTGTTGAGCACACCCGATACCCGCTGCGGCGCGGGCAGAACATGCAAATCTGACAGTTGGATAATTCGGGACACTATTTAATGCCTGTGCGTAAAAATGCTTGAACAAATTGTCGTTGGAAAATTAAGAACGTGATCAGAAGTGGGGCAATTGACATGAGCGTTGCTGCCGAAATGATGGAGATATCAACGCCGTTTTCGGGGGCGCCAAAAATCGATAAACCAACCGTAAGCGGGCGCGTATCTTCAGAATTCGTAACAATAAGTGGCCATAAAAAATTATTCCAATGGGTAGAGACTGAAACCAGAGCATAGGCCAGATAAGTTGGTTTTGCCAGAGGGACGTAAACTTTAAGTAAAATCCCAAACCAGCTGCAACCTTCGATCCGAGCGGCTTCGTGCAATTCGATGGGAACAGATTTAAAGGCCTGCCGCATTAAAAAGATGCCAAAAGCGCTGGCCATATAAGGCATGCCTACGCCCAGAACACTGTCGAACAGCCCGAGCCGCGACACCATGGCATAGTTTTCGACAATCAACACCTCGGGCAGAATAAATAGCTGCAATAACACCAAAATAAACACCAAATCCTTACCGGGGAAATTCACTTGTGCGAAGGCAAACCCTGCCAGAGTGGTGATAATAAACTGGCCGATCAGCACCACGGTGACCAAAACAAACGTGTTGCGGAAGTACTTTAGCCAAGGGGCACCCTCCCAAGCTATGCGAAAATTATCCAAGGTCCAGCTTGATGTGAGGTTGAAATTAACGGCATCCGACGTGGTGTGAAATGCGGCCCAAAAGGCAAATAGTAAAGGGGCCACCCAAATCACAGCCAGCAATATTGCCCCAAAGTTATCAAGATATTGGTAAAGCCGGTTCATTGGTAATGCGTCCTTTTTTCCATATAGAAAAACTGGATCGCGGCCACAATGCCAAGCGCAAGCAAGACCAGAATGGTCAGCGCTGCGGCGTGAGGCGCATCAAAGAATGCAAAAGCCATCTCCCAGATGTAATATAAGATCAACTTTGAGGCATCTGACGGCCCCCCCTTGGTCAGGATAAACAGATGATCGATAAGTTTGACCGAATTGATCAGGGCGTTGACCATGATAAATAGTGTGGTCGGCATCAGCAGTGGCAACACAATGCGCGTTGTGTAAGTCCAGCGACTGGCGCCCTCGATATCGGCAGCCTCTTTGAGATCGGTGGGGATGGTTTGAAGTGCAGCCAGATAAAAAATCATAAAAAAGCCGGCTTCTTTCCAAATCGTCACGATGATCACCGCCCAAAGCGCGGTTTCGGGTTGTCCCAGCCAATTGACCGAAGGCAGACCAAACAGCGCACCAATTTGGTCCAGAACCCCAAAGCCGGGTGTGTAGAAGAACAGCCAAAGGTTTGCCGCCGCAATCATTGGCAAAACTGTAGGCGTGAAATAGGCAGTGCGAACAAAGCCACGGGCCGAAATTTTGGAATTGGCCCAAAGTGCCATGGCCAATGCGAAAAAGATCGACACAGGTATGGTGATGCCCGCATAGAGAAGATTGTTTTTGACCACCAACCAAAAGGTCGGATCCTGCATCAGATCAAGATAGTTTTCGGAGCCAACAAATTCGCTTGGTTTGCGCCGTGTGCCACGGGAAAACAGGCTTGACCAAAGCGTCGCAAGCGAAGGGTAGAAGGCAAAAAATGTTAACAAAAGCGCAGCCGGGCTGAGCAAAAGCCAGCCGTAAATGGCTTGGCGGCGGTGTTCAAGGTTGGCAGGTTTGCGCATTATACAAATGAATTTCTTTAGAGGTCCGAGACGGGCACCGGCATGGTATGCCGGTGCCCGATGGGATTTTATTGATAGGCTTTCAGCAACCGCTTGGCCGCCGCTTGCGCATCACCCAGTGCATCTGCAGGTGATTTGGCCCCGGTCAGCGCGGATTGGATGGCGTTGTTCAAACCATCACGAACGCGGGCGGTCTCAAAGGTTGAGAACTCGGCGACCGCGTGCTGCAGTTGATTACGGGCCACCAAGGCGGGTGGGAACGACGCGGTATAGGCTTTCAGAGCCTCGGTTTCATAGGCTGCTTGAGACACGCCCATATAGCCTGTTGCGATCGACCACGCCGCCGCCTGCTCGGGTGCGGTCATATATTTGATCAGTTTCAGGGCTGCTGCTTTTTCCGCGTCGCTTGTGTCTTTAAACAGATAGAAGTTGCCCCCACCGGTGGGTGAACCAAGCCGCTCGTTTCCGGGCAACATTGCCACACCGAAATCAAATGATGCGTTTTTCTTAACTGCGGTCAGATTGCCCGTAGAGTGCCACATCATTGCGGTTTGACCTTCTAAGAATGCTTGGCGCAATGTGCCCCACTCAACAGTGCCAGTGGGCATGATGCCATGTTCTGTCGACAGTGATTTCCAAAACTCGAGCGTATCAACCACTTTGGGGTCGTCAAAATATGTGGTGAGACCATCGCCGGCCATCAGCTCTTTGCCATTCTGGATCGCAAGCGCCTGGAACATCCAATAGGGGTATCCGGTAGACGGGATCATTAGCCCGTGGGTACCGTCTTTGGTCAGGGTTTTACCCATTGAGATCAGCTCGTCCCATGTTGTGGGTGCTTTTTCCGGATCAAGCCCCGCGGCCCGGAACATATCTTTGTTGTAATAGGCCACAATTGTCGATCTCTGGAACGGAACGCCCCAGGTCTTGCCTTCGATTGTGCCGTTGGCCATTAGCGCGGGGTAGAAACCGCTCAGCCAGGCTTTTTCGGCGTCGCTGCTGACCACATCATCGAACGGCACAACCAGATCTTGTTCGATCAGGTCATAGGCATCGATTGAGAACATCACCGCCAGTTGCGCTGGCTCGCCAGAGTTCAGCGCGGACAACGCGCGCACACGGGTGTCATCATAATTACCGGAATAGATGGCATTGACTTTGATGTCGGGGTTTGCGGCTTCAAAGCCGGCGACGATCCCGTCGACCACTGTGGTCAGTGATCCGCCAACCGCGATGGGATAATACATCGTCAGCTCGGTCTCGGCCTTGGCCGGGAGCGCAAGACTGAGCGCCCCTGACAAGACCACGGCTAAATGTTTCGTAAAAGACATATGTTCCTCCAGTTTTTGTACGTTCTGTTTTGTGTGTTATTGGTCGTTGCGCGCCACTGGTACCTGTGGCGTTCTTGGTTGTTTATTCTTCATAGTCGCTCTCCGAATTCATCAAAGATATGAATATCTTGATCCTCAAAGGTGATCCCGACTGTCTGTCCCTGTTCGATGTGTTGCAGCCCTGGTAACTTCAATGTCAGCCCCTTGGCTTTCAGATGCTCCAACCCGATAAAAGTCTCGGCGCCTAAAAATTCGATATCGGTAACGTTACACTGCAGGCGCCCTGCGCCAGATGTGGTAAGCTTGATATGCTCGGCCCGAATACCAAGGGTGTGGGTCGCACCAAAGCCCACCACCGCGTTGCCTTGGATCAAAGCCATTGGAGGCGCGCCGATAAACTCGGCAACAAAGGTGTTATTTGGGGCATTATACAGTTGCTCCGGCGTGCCCGTTTGCTGGATATGACCGTCTTTCATTAAAACGACGGTATCGGCCATGCTCATCGCTTCTGTCTGGTCATGGGTGACATACACAACGGTCATGCCCAGCTCTTTCTGCAGCTTTTTTATGTCTTTGCGGACGGAATGGCGCAGTTTGGCATCTAGGTTCGACAGCGGCTCATCCATAAGGCAAAGCGGTTGTCCAGCCACGATCGCCCGCGCCAGTGCAACGCGTTGGCGCTGGCCGCCCGAAAGTGCCGCTGGTTTGCGGCTTTCATAGTCGCGCAGGCCGGTGATTTCGAGCGCCCGATGCAGTTTTTCAATACGTTCCGCCTTAGGGACCCGCCGTACCTTCATGCCAAACATCACGTTTTCAGCCACTGACAGATGTGGAAACAGCGCGTAGGATTGAAACACCATCGACAGGTTGCGATCAGAGGCCGCACTGTCTGTAATGTCAGTTCCTTCGATGGTAATTTGCCCTTCATCGGGAATTTCCAACCCCGCCAACAGACGCAGCGTGGTGGATTTGCCGCAGCCCGAAGGCCCAAGCAGTGCCACAAAGGCCCCGCGTGGAATATCAAGATTGATGTCCTCGACACCCAGCGCGCCATCCCAACGTTTGGCGATGCCTTTCAGACTAACAAACGGAGTGGTATTCATAGCTGTGGAACTCCGACAATTTCTATCTGGTCGTGCAGGCTTTTCAGAATGGGTGAAAAGATGTTTTCAGGTACACAATCCACCAAAACTTGATCAACCTGTGAAATATGGCCACCAACTGCAGGCGCTGACCGGCCGAATTTGCTGCTGTCTGTTACCAATATAGAGGTTCGACAATTCTGTCTGATCGCCTCTCGGGTGCGCACTTCGCTGTTGTGGAAGTCAAGCATCGCGCCATCCTCGGCAATGCCTGCGACACCGAATATGCCAAAGTCAGCCCGATAATTTGAAAAGATTGAAACCGCCTCTTCGCTTTGGATGTCGCGGTCGGGGAGCCGCATTTCACCCCCGGGTAGAATAATCCTGTTGGTCATTTCATGGCTGAGAGCCATAGCGGCATTCAGGTTGTTCGTCACAATGGTCAGGTGTTTTTTATCGCGCAAAGCGTCCGCCACCATCATTGGAGTGGTGCCGATTGAGATGAAAATTGTAACATTATCGGGAATTTTCCGGGCGGCATTAACTGCGACAGCGCGTTTGCCTTCTAAGTTTGTTGTGCTTCGCTGTTGATAGGTGGTGTTGAGTTGTTGTTCAAATAACTCCGCCCCACCGTGGCGGCGCCTCAACTGGTTATCATCGCACAGATGGTTGATGTCACGGCGAATGGTTTGCCCAGAGACCGCAAGTTTTTCCGCCAGCAGTTCTACTGAAACAATTTTCATCTGTCGCGTCAAATCCATGATCTGATTGCGTCGATGTATTTTCTTTTGCGACACTCAAGAATCTTTCAAATTTGTTCAATTGAACATACATTTTGTCATAATAATGTAAATACGAAAATTTTAAGCGGAAAACTGGCAATTATTACCTTAATTCTCCAAAAAATATGTTCATTTAAAAACAATCTGTTAAAAGGTTTTCTGGGCGCAGCGTTCGTGTGTATGGCCTATGACCGGGACGCTGTTTGTTAAAAAATGTTGTGGTTTTATCTGAAAACCGTGATGGCTTGGCTTTCGTGAGACGGTTCGGTTGGTGGTGTACTGAATGCAATGTTCCATGAGGCTGAGCGTATTTTTTTTAAAAAATAATCACTGGGTCTATTGGCATCTTGTCGTTTTGCCTGCACGCTCTTTAAGTGTGCTTTGTCGCTCTCGGCTGTTGAAAACGCACCTTTTGAAAAACACTTCGGTATCAGGCGTTGTTGTTGCGATCGCTGGCAGAGCTGTCAGGCGCCGCTGTGAAAAGACCGGAGATGATAATAGGCCGGACTGGCCTTGGTGAAAGCGAGTAATCTGTGCCGATTGATGCCCCAGACATAAAGGTCGTGCCCCGCCGTGCCTATGCTATGTGGTTGATGGTTGTGGGGTCTGTATTAATCAGCTTTACCGGTCTGGTCATCCGCAACATGGAAGCCGCAACCGCCTTACACGTTAATTTTTATCGTGCTATCGCCTTTATGGCGGCCGTTCTTTTAGTGATGTTCATCCGCTACCGGCGAGAGACCGGTCACCAGATTATACGGGTCGGACGTCCCGGTTTATTGGCTGGCGCATTACTGGCGGCTGCTGGGATATGCGTGCTGCAGGCGATAACAAATACAACGGTTGCGGCAACGCTGTTTATTTGCAGCGCGATTCCTTTTATTACCGCCGCCTTTGCTTGGGTGTTTCTCCGTGAGACACCGCAAAAATCGACGTTGATCACCATGTGCGTGGCGGCATTGGGGGTTTTTATAATGATTTCAGGCGGGTCAGGCAGCGGATCGATTTACGGGAACCTGCTGGCGCTGATGACCGCACTTTGTTTTTCGGGGTTTGCGGTGGTGGTGCGTCGTTACCGCAATGTGGAAATGTTGCCCGCCCTGTTGATTTCAGGCGCGATCATTGCTGCTGTCACGCTGCCGCTACTCTGGGGGCAGTTGGCGGTGCCTTGGCGGGATGTCATTTGGTGCTTTATGTTGGGTGGGTTCATTTCGGCCCTGCCCAATGTTCTGTTTATCATCGCCTCGCGGCATCTGGTCGCGGCCGAGCTTACTTTGTTTATGTTGCTGGAATTTGCTTTGGGGCCGGTTTGGGTTTGGCTGTTCATCAATGAAATTCCTGCGCGCTGGACCGTGATCGGCGGGTCTTTGGTTGTTGGGTCGGTTCTGTGTCGCGTGATGTTCGAGTTGCGTCAGAACCGCCATATCCAAAGCTGATATGTCAGCTCTCTGGGGCAAAAAGGGTTTGGAGAGGGCGCACAGACACCCCTTCGAGTAAAGCCGGCGTCTGCCCATCTCACACTTTCGGTGATATGCTCCTAAATCAGCACTCAACGCCCGAAATATTCAAGGTAAGCCGCTGGATACCAGTGGGCTGTGTCCGGCTAAAATAGCTGTCCCGGTGGGAGGGGAACGCTGAGGATTTCTGAAAACCCAAATGTGAAAATCAAAATGATGCCTGCCACTCCAAGCGTCAACGTGGCTGCAACTGACCCGGAGAGCCGACCGTGCTGGGCGGGGATGATTAAGGCCAATGCCATCATCAGTCCGGCCAGAGCAAAACCAACAGTGGACATCGCCAACACTGCCAGAAGCATGATCGCTGGAACCGATACCCGGCGGATCGATGAGCCGGTGATCGGTTCATCGGTGACCTGACAAATGAGGAAAAGGCGCGCCACTGCAATTGCCACAATCACCAGCATGCCCATTGCGATTGTACGCGGGAACACCGCAGCCTCGGGATTGAGCCCTGCCGCCTGTATCAACACCACAAGTCCAATCGCGCCAAATACGGCAAAAGTCACAAGGTCTGCCCAGAATTTTTGAGGACTGGCTCGTGCTGGGGTGGGGGCTGGTTCCGCAGATGCAGAGTGAAAGAAGTGGCGGATTTGGGGGGCAAACGGATAGATAAAACTGACAAGGGTCATGGCGATGATTGCCAGAGACAAGGGACGGCCAAAAAATTGCCCCCACAAGTCATCCATGGCATCGCCAATGGTCCAGCTTTGCACAAACCCCTGTTCGGCAATGCGGCCCAAGATCAAACCAAGCACAATCGGCGACACCGAGAAACCGCGTTTTGAGGCGATCCAGCCAATGACCCCCAATACGATCATGATGCCAATATCCGAGATGTTATTGCGGATTGCAAAAGACCCGATCACGGTCATAAATGCCACAATCGGCACCAAGCCGGCTTTTGGCGCTCGCACAATCGCCCGGTAAGCAAAGCGTCCTATGATCAAACCAACCGGCAGCATCAGGACGGTTGCGAGCAAAAGGCCGAAAATGAACGTATAAACGATGTTGGCTCCATCGGCAAAAAGTGTCGGTCCAGTGCGCACACCTTGCACCAAAAGCGCCCCCAAGATGACCGCATCCGGCGGTGTGCCGGGAATGCCCAGAACCAGCGTTGGGATGAACCCACCGCCAACGGTGGCGTTATTAGCCGATTCTGTGGCAACGATACCGCCAGGATTGCCTTCGCCGTAGGGCACATCGCCCTTGCCAGAGCGCCGCGCCTCGGAATAGGCCACAAGACCCGCAATTGATCCGCCTGCACCGGGCAGAGCGCCGACCATGGTGCCAATCAATGAGCTGCGGACCACGTTGATTTTATTGCGCAACATTTCCTGCATGGCTTCGGGCAGGCGGAAGCCCCGTGTCTGTTCCGGTTCTTTCAGGTGCCTGTCAGGCGTGGCGACAAGATCGATCAGCACCGGAATACAATAGAGTCCGATCAGCGCTGACACAGTTTCAATTCCACCCAGCATTGTGTTTGACCCAAAGGTAAAGCGTACTTCTGCGCTGGTTTCTGAGATGCCAATCATCGACAGTAAGAGCCCAAAACAAGCGGCAATAATGCCCTTGAGAAAATCGCCCGTCGACAGGGCGGCAATTAGGGACAAGCCGAAGATGGCCAGCCAGAAATATTCGACCGGTCCGAACGCGAGTGCCGCTTCGGCCAGTGGTGGGGCCAGCAACAAAAGGGCAATAGCACCGACCAACCCGCCAAACACCGATGACAGACAGGCCACAGAAACTGCAAGGTCACCATCGCCACGTTTGGCAATGGGATAGCCGTCAAAGGTGGTGGCAATCGCCGACGGAGTGCCAGGTGTGTTGAGCAAAATTGCGGCATACGCCCCGCCGTAAATTGCGCCGGTATAGATCGCGCCCATTAAAATCAGGGCACTGTCGGGCTGCATGGAAAAGGTCACAGGGACTAATACGGCCACTGCCATCGTGGCAGTCAGCCCCGGTATCGACCCAATGATGGTGCCTGCGGCAACGCCTACAAGGGCGAGCAGAATATTCAGCGGGGTAAGCGCAGAGAACAGATATTCTATCATGGGTCACCATTGAATTTAAAATGAGAAAAACGTCACGGGCAGCCGCGCGCCCTGAGGGTTGCACGCCCCCGTTTCTGAGGGCGTGCTAAACGATCAAAACTGGTTTACTTTATCACACCAGCGGCTTTGGCAGCCGCGATATAACCGCTTGATTTTTCCGCAATAAAGGCATCCATTTCGGCGCCATATGCCACGTCGACCAAGGCAAAGCCCCCATCGATCATCTGCTTTTGGAACTCGGCATCGGCGTTGATGGCCGCAATCGCGTCAGACACTGCCTTGCGGGTGTCTTCTGACGCAGAGCTGGGAACCGCAATGCCGCGGTACGCCCCGGATACGATGTCAAAGCCAAGTTCTTTGAAGGTTGGCACATCGGGGAAGGCGGGGTGACGGTTTTCCATCGCCACGGCCAACATGCGCACTTTGTCGCCCTGTTTGGCACCAACGGTGGTATACCCCCATTCGGCTTTGACCTGGCCGCCAAGCAGTGCGGTGACCGCAGCGCCGGTTCCTTTGAACGAGACATAGGTTGTTGTGGTGCCGGCCATCTGGTCAAATTTCACTTGTGCCAGATGGTTGGCCGTGCCTTTACCCGACCCCGAAAATGTCAGTTTCTTGGGGTTCGCCTTGGCGTAGTCAATCACGTCTTGCAGCGAGTTCATATCGCTGTCGGCCCGCACCACGATGGCATCGGGTGTGTAATGGAACATATAGACGGAAGTGATATCATCGGTTTTAAAGCCCACGTCGCCGGTTTCGGGCTTGATCACGATATGTGGCAGGTTGATGCCCATGATCTTTGTGCCGTCACCAGCCATCGAATTCAGTTGTGACCAACCGACCGCACCGCCGCCGCCGGGTTTATACGAGACCACAAGATCTTCGCCAAACAGCTTCTTAAAGAAGGGCTGCTGGAACCGTGCGGTCACGTCGGATTCTCCGCCTGGACCAAATGGAATGACATAGTCAACCTTGCCCGACGGGAAATCGCCCGCCAATGTTGCCGTGGCTGTTGCCAGAGTAAATGCTGCAGCTGCAGCGGTTAAGAAAGTACGTTTCATGAAGTTTTCCTCCCAGTTCATGATGGTCGTGTGTTCAATGCTATGCGTTCTGCGCACGGCACCAAACCGTTTTGCGTTCATTGCTCCAATCCGTCGATCTCTGTGATCAGATGTGGTGCGACCGCAAATCCGTTCGCGCGGCAGTGCGCGCGGTTTCTGAGGCGTTTTTCGCCCGGCAACCGGGTGCCATCTTGGCCCAATATGGCCTCGATCAATGTCTCGAGCCGGTTGGTAAAGCTGGGCCCGCCGATATGGCTTGTGTTGATTGCAATGATAAATTGCCCAACGCCGGGCGGGTCGCCTTCGGCGTCAAAAAATGAGGTGGCATCATAGCTGTGGTTGGCACCGGTCAATGTTGCCGACAGGATTTCCACCATCAGTGCCAAAGCGGCCCCCTTGGCGTCACCGGCAGGCACCATAGAGCCGGCAAGCGCAGCCTTGGGGTCTGTGGTCGGATCGCCCGAGGCATTCAGGGCCCAACCTTCGGGTATGTCGTTGCCGGCTTTGGCCGCCGCCATAACCTTGCCGCGTGCAACTTTCGACAGTGACAGGTCGATAACCAGTGGCGGCTGACCCTCTTGGCGCGGGGTGGCAAAGGCAATTGGATTGGTGCCAAATAGAGGCGCGTTACCGCCCCAAGGCGCCATCGCTTTGGGTGAATTGGCAAACATCACCGCGACGCAGCCGGCCTCGGCCAAACGTTCCACATGGGCACCAAGCTGCCCGCAGTGATGGGACCGGGTGAGGCCTGCTGCGGCTATTCCTGTCTTGGCGCACAGCGGAACCAACCGTTGAATTGCCAGGTCAATTGCTGGAAATGCAAAGCCGTTGGCGGCATCAATGTGTAACATCGATGTGCCGTTTAGGCGGGCCTGCGGCGTGGCATCTCCTGCCACCTTGCCCGAGCGAGCCTGCAGCGCATAGCTGGCCACGCGTGAAAAGCCGTGTCCCTTTTGGCCGTCAATCTCAGCGTTGACCAGAGCGGTGGCCACAGACAGGGCGTTTGAATGCGAGACGTTTTCGCGGGCCAGCGCATTCGTGATATACTTCACCGCTTCGGCGTGCGAAAAGTGGCGCTCAGACGTTGGCGCATCATCCATTTAATGACCTCAATTCGTTTAAAACATTCGTTACGGTGACCGCACTAACCCGGATGTTTGCCTCTGTTGAGACCCCGGCGATGTGCGGCGTGAGCAGGATATTATCCAATCCCTCAAATTTTGCCGCAGCCCCAACCGTGAGAGGCTCTTGTTCAAACACGTCCAACGCAGCGCCCGCAAGTTTACTGTGGCGCAATGCATAGGCAAGGGCTGTTTCATCGGCAATACCGCCCCGGGCTGTGTTGATCAAAATAGCGCTTGGTTTCATCTGCGCCAGAGCATCTGCATCTATCAAGTTACGGGTGGCCTCGGTCAGTGGAACATGCAGGCTGAGCACATCTGCGTTCGCCAAAAGCGCGCTAAAGCTGCAGTTTTGGGATTGTTGCCATGCGGGATCATCAGGCGCAAGAAACGGATCATGGGCGAGAATTGTCATTCCCAGACTGCGGGCGCGGTCTGCCACGGCTCGGGCAATGTTACCAAACCCCAGCAGGCCCATCACCCGTCCCGAGATTTCCCCGCCGATAAGGGCACTGCGTGGCCAGTCACCTGCAATCATGGCACGGCGCGACTGAAAGGCCCCACGCAGCAACATCATGCTGGCTGTGATGACATATTCGGCCACTGGCAACGTGTTGGCACCAGTTGCGGGATGCACTGCGATAGCGCGGGCAGCGCAGGCATCGAGATCAATGTTATCGAGCCCGACACCGAGCCGCCCCACAACTTTCAGCTGCGGGGCGGCGGCAAGTAATTCGGCATTGACCTGTGTGCGATTGCGCACGATCAAACCAGTTGCTTTGTGGATGCTGTGCAAAAGCCGCGGCCGGTTTTCAACCAGCTCCGGATTATAATCGAAAGTGGCGTCTGAACCAATCTGGCTCAGAGCCGCTTCGTCGATAAATTCAGACACCACAATATGCATCGGTCCGTGCAGTGTGCGCTTAGGCTGAACGGTAAAGTTTGGTCATCGAAAACTCGCGATGGCCCAAGGCTTCAGCTGCGGTCATCCGGCCGTTTGCCGTACGTCTGATCATCTCAATCAGGTTGTCGCCGGCCTGGTCAATGGTCATCTCGCGGGTCAGAACTCCGGTCACATCCACGTCGATATGCTCGGACATCGTACGCAGGGTGCGCGGGTTGCCAGAAATTTTGATCACGGGCACAATCGGATTGCCCACAACGTTTCCCTGACCGGTTGGGAAGGTATGCACAACATATCCTCCCGCCGCCATCAGTGTGACACATTCGGCAGCCGCTGAAGATGAATCCATGAAATACAGACCCGGACCTTTGGTTGAGGCTTCGGCTGGACCCATCGCGTCAATATAGCTTGATGTACGGCCAATTTTTTCGAGATTGCCCATGGCTTTTTCTTCGATGGTGGTCAACCCACCCAAGATGTTGCCTTTGGTCGGTTGACTGTCAGAAAGATCATCGGTTTGGTGGGCAAAGATCACATCATCCTGGTAAGCCTGCCAGATTTTACGGAACTTTGCAGCTGTTTCTGGATTCGCGGCGCGCTTTTCGCAGATATGCTCTGCACCGGTGATTTCTGAGGTTTCGCCAAAACATCCGTAAAGACCATGTGGCAGCAATTTGTCATACATATTGCCAACCGTAGGGCAGGATGACAGACCAGTGGTGGTATCGCTTTCGCCACATTTGGTCGAAACCCAAAGTTCGGTCAAACCGCATTCTTCTTTTTGTTGCTCAGAGGCCCAATGCATAAATTCTTTGGCTTTCCAGCTGGCTTGACGGATGGTTTCGAAATCGCCTTTTTGCTCGATCGAAAATCCTTCGACTGGCTTGCCGGTTTTGGCGATACCATCGACGATGGTTTTGGTCCATTCCGGCTCGATCCCGATTACCACAACGGCGGCGACATTTGGGTTGGCTCCGGTGCCAATGATGGTGCGGAAATGCAGATTCAGATCTTCACCAAACTGCAAGCGGCCATAAGAATGGGGTATGGCCATGGTGCCCTTGACATTGTTGGCCACGGCTTCGCATGCGGCGTTCGAGATATCATCGACGGGCAGGATAAGAACGTGGTTGCGGACACCAACGCGTCCGTTTTCGCGACGCCAGGCTGTGATGGGTTGATTTGAAAAGTCTAATGCCATTGTGCTCACCACCGTTTCGTTTTGCAGTTGTGGGTATGTAAGTGATCGCCGATGCCCGCAGATCCGATCATGCGACCGATGTCTTCACCGTATTTGATCACGGTGTCGCCCTCGCTCAGGGGTTTTAAAGCGACTTTGTGACCGATCGGAATATCGGCATTGGCTGTCAGGGTGAAATCGGAATTGTCGTGGGTCACGACACAGAGCATTTCTGTACCGGCGGTTAGGTCCTCTACGACCACGACACCGACATTGTCTTTGTGGTCGTGGACCAGCAATTGTGGAATTGTCAAAACGTCACTCCTTAAAGCATCTTGAATGAATGGTTTGTTTTTCTACCACGGTGTGTTAGTCTTATACAAGAGTAATTACATAATAATTGATCTGTGTGATTTCTGTGTGTTTTTGATGGGTTTTGGATTGTTAAAGAGGCAAATGTGATGGATGATCTTTCTGGGCCGGCAGGGCCGCTGTATCAACAGGTCTATGACGCGGTGATGGCGCGGATTATCTCCGGGGAACTGGCACCTGGGGTGATGTTGCCAAGTGAATTTGATTTGGCAGCGCAATACGCGGTCAGTCAGGGCACGGCGCGCAAAGCGCTCAGCAAGCTTGAGCTGTCCGGTTTGGTAGAGCGCCACCAAGGTAAGGGCACTTTTGTGGCCACCACCACCGACGAGACCTCGCTGTTTCATTTTTTCCGCCTGCGTCAAAGCGATGGCGCGCAGGTGATTCCACAGCTGGTCTCCGAGACTGTGCGTAAACGTCCCGCAAATGCCCGCGAGGCGGCGGCTTTGGGACTGGCGGCACGGGCATCAGTGTTCGAGGTGATGCGTGTGCGATCAATCAATGACGCCGTAGTCTGCGCCGAGCAATCAGTGCTGGATGTAGTGAAGTTTCCCGGATTGAAAGATCGCGGCGGTCTGCCTAATGCACTGTATCCGTTATATCAACGCAACTATGGCATCACCATCGCACGCGCCGATGAACAACTGCGCGCTGTGGCGGTCCCAGAGGCAGTGGCAAGTCTTCTGGCTTTGGCCGTTAACACGCCGGTTATGGAGGTCGAGCGCCGCGCTATTGGCATTTCCGGCGGCGTAATGGAGTTTCGTTTGAGTTATTACCTGACCCAAAATTTGCATTATGCAGTTTCGCTGCGCTGATTTTATCGAGAAGAGAAAAATTATTGAGATTGGACCGCTCAGGTTTCACGCATCCCATTGGATTGTAAGTTGCGGAAAGAAAGGGATTGAAATCAATCAGTCCAGATTACTGAAAAAAACTTTCTGGGTTTTGATCTCTTCAATCTATGCTGTCGTCATCCAACAGGAGATGCAATAGGTGCCGATGGCTTTCATTTTTCCAAGTTTTGACATGCTGATTCCCATTGCATGAAGTTGCTTCCGATTTGTTCACGTTCATTCCAAAATAATTATTATACAACTTTGCAGCCACTTTGTCGTTTTGGGTCAATTGGTACACGAAAAGGCGGTGGTCACAGCGCATTTCTGCATAGAAGAAAAAGCGGAAGGCTGCATGTCGGACGAATGGCCGCTAGTCATTCTCTGAAGTGAGCCGTTTGGCGAGGATGCTGATCAGGAGCACGGCTAAGACAAGAAACACGGAACCGATCACCCAAGCCGTGGGTGTGGAGTAGACCTCAGCGATAAAGCCGGCCAAAATCAGGCCCAAAGCTGCTCCGAGTTGCTGCACCAGCGACCTCAGAGACAGCATTGTGGATCGCTGACGGTCTTCAACGCATCTATGTAGAATACTGCTGGCTGGCGTCTCTGAAACTCCGAGGAAAACAGAATACAGGATGAAAACCGTTACAAAGCCGACGATGCTGCCTTGTAAAGCCAGTGCGATCTGAAAACCGGCCAAACATGCAAACGCCGCCGCAAGTGTCATTGTATGCCGCCGTCTGAAAATCCGACTGATGCGAGGAGACAGCGATGCGCCGAACGCGATTGAGAAAAAATAGGCAGCGGTCAGGATACCTATGACTGCGTTTGCATAGCCTTCCTCCAGCATTGGCTTTGCATGGGTCGGCCAGATTACCTCGACTGGATTGGTCGCCATAAGGAAAAACACCAAAGCTGCCAAAAGCATCGACAACGCCGGATTTCTCAGGGCGATAAGACTTGCGTCCCTGATCACCAGAGGCACAGTTGTAAACCCCCGTTTAAGAGCTTGGGGGTTCAGCGGGCGCGGTTTCTCCGCAATGACAAACAAGGTGTAGATGAACACTCCAAGCATCACTGCCAAACTAGCCGCATAAGAAACATCATAGACACTGAAACCCACTCTTTCTGTCACCGAGCCTAAAAGATCAGGCAGAAGCCCCCCCCCAAACAGCCCCCATGGCCAAGCCCATGGCATTGGCCCATTGGGCTTTTGCAAGAGCTGGTTGGATATCCACATTCGGTGCAGAGGCTTTAAAAGTTTCAACGAACCAAGCGTCGAGTGTGCCCGACCGGAGTGCACGTCCAAAACCGATGAAGGCAAATGAGAGCGCGAGAACATGGAAATCGCTTGTCGAAAGAAAAAGTGCGAGTGAGACCACGCTGGCGACGACCGCAGCCAGAAAGACTGGTTTGCGTCCAATGGTATCGGCCAATCCACCAAACGGCAGTTCCATCGTCATGGTCGTCAGTGAATAGACCCCAAAAAGTAGGGAAATCTGGAAGAGGTCCATGCCTCGATCGGTCAACGCCAGTGGAACAACGGCAACTGTCAAACCCATCGCAAAACGATCAAGAAACTGGTGTACCTGAAACACCCGGATGTGCCGTCTAGCCGCAAGGGTCAGCGCAGCAATGGAGAACTCTAATTCGGTTGCCATGATGCACTTTCGTCTTTGGAGGCAACTTGCGCAATACCTTGGTAGAGCCGCCCCCGATCCTGCGGACGGATCAGGCTCTGATCAAAAAGCAGCGCCACAGTAGGCATTGCAGCGCCACAGTGGGCATCAGAGAGTGGCACAATCTGGCAAAGGAAAAGGGAGCTTTGTAATTAAGTATTGATCCCTCATACGTTGCATCAACGCTTCGTTTAATCAAGTGGCGTTTGCGGCCTGTGCATCACGCTCTGCAGTGTCTATCATGTCCTGATAGGCCCACGGCCGCAACTCTGCGATGCGGTTGACGGGATGATCTTGGGTACGTTCGAGCACCTAGGCAAGCGAGGCTTCGGGGTTCACCTCGTTCATCTTGGCGGTCTCAATGAGCGTATATGCCATCGCTACGTATTTGCCGCCTGCTTTTGATCCCATGAACAGCCGGTTCTTACAGCCCAGTGTGGCGGGGCGCACCGCGCGGTCCTTTGGTTTCCCCTAAATCCCAATAAAGACCGACCATGGCCAAAAATGCCTGATGCAAGAGCGCGATCGGCATATGCTCGTTCGGGGCGTGCTGGGCACAGCCACGGTAACTGTGGGGGATCCAGATTGTTGGCAGATTGAGAATATCGCTAAAGCAATTGTTAGGCAGGGATCCGGCCAGATTGGGCAGGATGTGCGGCGGGCTTTGCGTGCTGCGTTCCAGAGATGAGGCGACAAAATGAACCCAAGGGTTATCTGGATTCAACCGGGTGGCTTGAAAGGCGACTTTATCGGTGGCGCTAATGCGAACCTGGTCAAATCCTTCGCGGTCCAGATGCCGGCGCAGCGATGGCACGATGTCATCGGCGTCGGTTCCCACGACAAACCTCAGCTGGCAGGTTGCACTGGCATGGCCTGAAATGGCGTTGACCGGTGCGTCTGGCACGCCGCTTTTCATCGCCAGAACTGCGAATGAATTCCATCCGAAGACCCGCTCATTTGAGGTCAATCCCACCTCGCCCCAGTTTGGATCAATGACTTCATCGCCGCCAATCTCGCTGGGCAGTTGCGCCAGTGCCGCGCGAATATCAGAGGTCAGACTTGAGGGACGCCATTCCGCAATCTTAATTTGCCCGCGCGCATCTGTCAGGCTGGCCAGTGCCTGAACTAAAATAGTTGCGGGGTCGGCCAATAAGCCGCCCCAATTGCCTGAGTGGTGCGCACGACTGCGCAAAGACACTTCAAGGTCGAAATTGACTGCTCCGCGCGACCCCATGAACATGGTTGGAATCTCAGGCATCAACCGTGGACCGTCTGATGCAATCAGCACGTCAGCGGCTAGGGCCTCGCGCTGTGCGGCACAAAACTCGGCGAGGCCGGGTGATCCGATCTCCTCGGCCATCTCGATCAGAACCTTGACGTTAAACCCCAGTGATCCGCGCAGATCGATTAGCGTTTTAAGCGCCAAGAAATTGATCAGATGCTGGCCTTTGTTATCGGCCGTACCACGACCGTACATCATGCCGTCGAGTGTCACTGTTGCAAACGGGCTGAGCCCGGGGTTCCATTGGTTGTCCTGGCCATGGATGACATCGCCATGGCCATAGATCAGGATCGTGGGCAGCTCGGGGTTTTCAACACGACTGGCCAGAAGCAGCGGCGGAGCCTTGAGGACTGGATTGTCATGCAGGGCGACGTCAAATCCCATTTCAAGCAACATCGGACGCATCATTTCGCGCAAGTACTGTTCCAATACAGCAGTCTGCGCCGGGTCCTGGCTTTCGGTGCGCAGCGCCACCAAATCAGTCAATCGCCGCTCCAACTGACCGCTTTCGATTACTTGTTTACCAGCGGACATTGCATCAGCTCGGGTCGGTGCAACGGGTTTCGACATCTCATGGGCCTCCAATGCGTTCAGATACCCCCAATCGAGGGTCCGATTATCATCGACAGCTGCGGCGCACTTACAAGGTGAATTTCCCGAGATGCGTTTTTTGTATAGGATATCGGGCGTAGACGGTGGTGAAATGGGTGCTTGGTCCAAAAGAGTGAAAATATCCGAGGCCCGGGGTGTGTATCGGGCAGGTTCTGTTGATGGTGGGTTGTATCAAATCAGGTAAACCATCAAAGGTAATCAAAACATTTGCTTGTTTGAAACTGCCGGATATACGTTGTGTCAATCTGTGCCGTCAAAAGGGACCTTATGATGAATATTTTGCCGATAATTGCCGCTGCCGAAGATGAATTGCGCGGTATTTTTGAGACTTTGCACGCGCATCCCGAGATCGGCTTTGAAGAGCATAAAACCAGCCAGATTGTTGCCGAACGGTTGCGGGCTTTTGGCGTAGACGAAGTGCACACCGGGATTGGTAACACTGGGGTGGTGGGGCTGCTGCACGGTAAGGGGCGCGGCAACCGGCGTATTGGATTGCGCGCCGATATGGATGCGCTGCCTATTCACGAAAACACTGGGTTGGCCTATCAGTCGACCCAAACTGGCAAGATGCATGCCTGCGGTCATGACGGGCATACGACCATGCTGCTGGGAGCGGCCAAGCATCTGGCAGAAACGAGAGATTTTGACGGTTCGGTGGCGTTAATTTTTCAACCCGCCGAAGAGGGCTTGGGCGGCGCAATGGCGATGATGGAACAAGGTTTGTTTCAAACGTTTCCCTGCGATGAAATCTACGGCATGCACAATGCTCCCAATGGGAAACCGGGTCGCTTTGAAATCTGCAAAGGGCCTGCAATGGCGGGGGCCGCATTTTTTGACATTGTGATCCGTGGTCTGGGCAGTCATGCGGCGATGCCGCACCAATCTCGCGACCCGATTGTCATTGCGTCCGGGCTGGTGTCGCAAATCCAAAGCATCATAAGCCGTAACGTGCCGCCGCTTGAAACCTGCGTGCTATCAGTCACCCAAATCCATGCTGGTAGTGCGTATAATGTGGTGCCTGAAATGGCGACACTTGCGGGTACAATCCGTTATTTTGAGCAAGATGTGTATCAGACCGCCACCCAACGTTTGCAAGCGTTATGCGACGGGTTTGCTACGGCCTTTGGTGTTGAAGTGGTGCTTGAGTTGCGGCCGTTGTTCAATGTTTTGGAAAATGATCCAGATTTATCGCAGGCGTATCTTGAGGCCGCCTCTGATATTGTTGGTCCCGATAACGTGTCGACAAATGTCGCGCCTGATACCGCCTCAGAGGATTTTGCTGATATGCTGCAAACAGTACCGGGAGCCTATTGTCGCGTCGGCCACACTGGGACAATGCCTTTGCACAACCCACAATTCACACTGGGGCAGGAAATTTTACCCGTGGGTGCCTCAATTATGGCGCGCTTGGTGGAAACCCGCCTGCCGCTTGAAGCGTGACAGTGCGGGCTTGATGTGTGCAGGGCTGGTCTAACGCGTGAAGTATTGTGACCTTCGCCGCCTTACTTTGACCTAAGAGGCGTCACCTCCGGGGGCGGATTCGGGCTTGAAAAGTGGTGGTTGAAATAACCAGCGCGACAGTAGACCAATGCCAAATAACACCACCAACCACAGGGCGATCCAACCGACAAACGGTACAAACTGGATCAGGACCGCTGTTATGATTCCGGTCAGTGCGTCGCGCAACACCGCGAGCTTGCTCAATGCGGCGTCGCGCCCGACAAGCTGTGTCAGTCTGGCACCAAGCCCGTACGCCCCTGCGACCAGACCTGCCAGCGCGGTCAACGCCACTATGAGCGCAATAACAGGTGTGGCCAGCAATCCGATTATCGTCATTGCCAGGACAATCGCACCGCCGATCAGGACGGAGAAGGTTAAAAATCCAATCCACCAGCTGCGCCCAATACTGCCCTTTCCAAGTTCAGAAATCTTTGCGGTTGCCGTCGGTGCAATTGTGGAAAACACCACGGCGATTGCCGTGACCAGAATTATGATTCCGAGTCCAATCCCACCGAAAAAGTCGGCAAAACTCCAAGGCATGGAATGGTCTTCTCTATCCCAGTCCGCGTCTCTTTTTATTGTGATGCGGTCTTTTGGTGCGACTGAGGATGGAATTGCACTATTTTCGTGATCCCCTTGATAAAGCGTGATCTGCCCCTTTATCTGCGCATTGGGGCCAAAGGTGATGTTTTTCGCGTTTAGAAGCGCATCACCTTCAATTGTGCCTGAGATATGCAAGTTTTTCGCGGTCATAATCGCCGTGCCGTCCACTGTGCCTCTTAAGGTCAGATTGGTGCCACCAGCTCGCAGATTTCCACCGATATTGTTGTCAATCTCAATCGTATAGCCGCCAAGGCTTGCATTCCCAGTAACGGTTTGGGTGATTAAAATATCCTGTCCGGCGGCGTAAAGATTACCCGCTACAGATGCGTGAACTCGGACGTTACGGGCCATTGCATGCACGTTGCCCTGAACCGGTGTTGTGACCGTGGCATATTCGCCGGCGAGAAACACATCATTCGGGCCAGGTTGCGCTGTCTCTACGGTATTCCCTGCGGCAAAATAATCTCCGCCGAATGATATGGCACTTTCGGCGTCGGCCATGGCAAATGCTGGGGCAAACAATGCGAGCATTAAAGAAATTCTGAACATATGTTGTGTCCTGTTATAAATATTTTAGATAAACAAGTTGCTAAAAAATACAGACGCCGCATAAATTACGGACGTTGAATGCAATATTCTACACCAGCAGCCATACCATGATCTTGGGCTTGTTCAAAGTTCAATTACGCTTAGCACTTGCAATCTTTGCAGTCACTGCTTTGGCGGCGCTGCGGCCAGCAGGGGCCGGACGCTATTTCAATTTAGTCTTGACGGTTTGCGAAACGCTCAACAATCGCCGCCAGATCCCTAAAATCGTCAAACGTATACCTGTGTTCCAGTTGCGCAACCGGCGTCTTGCGATAGCCTTGGGTGAAAAGCGCAAATGGTACGCCTGCGCGATCTGCGGTTTCTGCATCCACCTCGCTATCACCGACATAAAGTCCGCTGCCGTTCGTTAGGCAGGCCAGGAGCATGGCAGGCTCCGGCTTGCGTTGCGCCAGGCTGTCGCCACCAATAATCTGGTCAAACAATGGGGTTAGCTCGAATGTCTCGACAATCTGGCGGGCGGGCTCAAGCGGTTTGTTGGTACACAGCGCCAGCGTGTGTCCGTTGCGCTGTAATTGCTCAAGAGCAATGCGCACGCCGGGGTATAACCGGGTCAACTGGCCGTTCACCTGACCATAATGGTGCGCCATAGACGTCACGCAGGCATCGTGCTGGGCCATATCGATATCGCGGGCCTGCATCGCCAAGCGTACCAGATTTGGCACACCGTTCCCAATAAACCCGGTGACATCTGCAAGATCGAGCGGTGCAAGATTTCGCTCTGACAGCATCAGGTTTACCGCGAGGTGAATGTCGGGCGCGCTGTCGATCAGCGTTCCGTCAAGGTCAAAGATGATCCGGGTCATGCGTCGCGGCTCATACGGGGTTATGCCATTTGATCGAGCATCCCATTGATGGGATCTGATTCTGCGGTCCGGCACCGGTGTCGGCAATCATGCGCATGGCTTCAACCAAGTCACGCCTTAGTCCCTCAGATGCAGGGTTGCGGCCTGCCGCGTCGAGTCGGCCGCGATATTGAAGCCCACCGCTGGCATTAAAGCCAAAAAAGTCCGGGGTGCAGACCGCGTTATAGGCCTGCGCCACTGACTGATCCTCATCATAGAGATAGGCAAAGGGAAAGCCCTTTGTGCTGGCCATTTTTTGCATGTTTTCGAAGCTGTCTTCGGGATAGCTTTGCGCATCATTTGCGCTGATAGCGACCACGCCGATCTGTAGGGCTTGAATGGTTTTTACATCGGCAATCAGCCGTTCAAGCACTGAGGTCACATAGGGGCAATGGTTGCAGATAAACATCACCAATGTGCCGTTCCGACCACGTATACCATCGAGTGTATATGTTTTTCCGTCCGTGCCGGGCAGGGTGAAGTCGGGGGCCTGCCAATGAAAGTCACAGGCTGGGGGGCTGGCCATTTATCGTTCCTCCGTTGCAGCGCGAATGGCGCTGATATTGGTCTTATAAGGGGCGGGGTTTGAGACTGATCCACCCTTGAATACACCTGATCCGGCAACAAGTACATCGGCACCCGCCTCGGCAACCAAAGGCGCTGTTAGGGGGGTAACGCCGCCATCTATTTCGATATGGATGGGTCGATCACCAATCATCTGGCGCAACTGGCGCACCTTGTCGATCTGCGAGGTAATGAATTTTTGTCCGCCAAAGCCGGGGTTGACCGTCATTACGCAAACCAGATCTATCATATCAAGCAGATATTCAATCTCGTGTGCCGGGGTGGCGGGATTAAGCGCAATTCCGGCTTTGGCACCGTTCGCGCGGATCGCTTGCATCGTGCGATGTGCGTGGGGTCCCGCCTCAAGGTGGGCGGTAATGATATCAGCGCCGGCCTTGGCATAGGCCTCAATATAGGGATCCACCGGCGCAATCATCAGATGCACATCCATAACTGTTTTGATGTGTGGCCGGATGGCAGCGCAGAGTGGCGGGCCAAACGTCAGATTCGGTACAAAATGTCCATCCATGGCATCCACATGCACCCAATCGCATCCGGCTGCCTCGATGGCTTGGATCTCAGCACCGAAATTGGCAAAATCTGCAGATAAAATAGATGGGGCTATTTTTATTGACCGGTCAAAGACCATGAGGGTACTCCCTGTGTGCAGCAACGTGCCCTGTGTGCCACATCATTGAACCGATAAGCAACGCTGTGTTTTCCCTCTGTGAATTTTTCAGACCATGCAAGCGTCAGCAATTGACTTACTGGAAGTGACGTAAACTTTTAAAGATACGATTATCTAATTGTTCTGGCTTGCGGTGCCTGCTTTTTAAATATGATCAAAAATTAACGCTGTTTGATCTTTTAAATGATTCTGTGCGGTGGTTTTGCGTCAAAACAAGGTTTTACTTTCACTGTGGAATGTGAAATATTTTATCCAGTAAACCTAGCCTTTTAGAGGGATCGAACAGATGAGTGATGAAGAAGACCTGAGCGCAAAACTTGAAGGTTTGCTGAGCGAAGTAACTAAGGTTATGGAAAGCCGCAAAGAGCGTATAGAAGAGCTGCGTGCAGAAATCGATCAAATCGAAAAAGAAAATGAGGCGCTTGAGACGACAATCGGGACTATTCTGTCATCTTTTAATTGATCTGTTGACCCTATTGGCGCGCGTTAACTGGGTAAAGCGCGCGTCGCATCGGTTTAAGCAGTCCCAATCATATATTTCATAGGCGTATTTCTCTGCGACAGCATCTCCATCACCAGAGGAAAATTGACTTTAGCCAACAATCCGAACAGGGCATAAATACTGTTTGAATGTTGAAAGCGATTTAAAAAATCACGATAATCCAGCGAGGCATCATTGACTTTGGTCAGTCATGATTAGTCTGTTTTGATGGCTCCGGGAAAGACTTCGAGACGCCTTGCGGTGTGGTCCAAGATAAGACAGACTGAGCGGGGGCCGCAGACTGGCTTTTGATAAAAAGGTGTGGGATGCAAACAGTTTCTTTGGTTGGCTACAGTGATAAGCTCTCGGCTCGACCGGGCGATAAGATTGATTTTATGGTGTCTTCGCAATCGGACGCACCTTACGAGGCGCGGTTGTTTCGCTCGATAAGCGCTGACCCCAATCCGGCTGGTGCCGGGCTTGTTGAACACCGGTGCGAGAGGTTCTTCCCAGACCAGAAATTTCCCTCCCGTCGTCAAAGCTTTCATCCCGGATCGCATCTTTTAACTGTCGCACCACTCGTGCTGGACGCGCAGCGCGCGGTGACCTTATCATTGATGCTGTATCCAACGCTGCAAACGCCGGCGACACAGACTCTGTTATCCTTTGGAAAATTTGCGCTTGAATTAAATCCGCAAGGTGGGGTCACCCTGCGTGCCGGCGCGGCGGCGATTTCCACCCCCGGGGCGGTGGCGCTGCGCCAATGGGCGCGGGTGCAGGCAACCGTTGAGACGTCGGGCAGGATGACGATCTTACTTGAAGATGTGTCGGTCTTGTCGACGCAAACACAGGCCCAAACACAGGCCCATTCGGAGGGCCATGGCGCAGTTGATTTGATCCAGAAAGAGGTGGTGTTGATCGCGGCAGCGCCGGGACCCACAGCGCCCGGACCCACAGGGCCCGTGGGCGCAGTGTCATGTTTTAACGGCAAGATCGAGGCGCCACAAATTACGGCTGACGGCAGCGTTATTGCAGCTTGGGATTTTGCGCACAACATTTCGGGAATGACAGTGCCCGCGCAGACAGGCCCTGATTTCATACTGGTGAATGCGCCAACGCGGGCGGTGACCGGAGCGCTTTGGGACGCCAGCGAAATGAACTGGCGGCACAGGCCCGAACACTATGCCGCGATTGCGTTTCATCAAGACGAGATTTACGACTTTAACTGGGAGGCGGACTTCAGTTTTGTTATCCCGTCCGATCTGCCAAGTGGGGCTTATGTGATGCGCATCAGCTGTGGCGATGCCTATGACGCGATGCCGTTTTTTGTCTGCCCTGAACTGGGTAAACCTCGGGCCAAGCTTTGTGTTTTGGTATCGACTTTTACCTATGTGATTTACGGCAACCATGCACGGCCCGATTACGAGCCGTCGTGGCTTGAGCGGATTAAAGACTGGGGGGCCTATCCTAACAACCCTGCAGTGTTTAGCGATTACGGTTTGTCGACCTACAACAACCATCGCGATGGATCGGGGATATGTCATGCCTCGCACAGACGGCCTTTGTTTAATATGCGCCCCGGCTATCTGACATTTGGTCAGGCCGAATGTTCCGGGTTGCGGCACTTTCAGGCCGATAGCCACCTGATTTCTTGGTTGCACGCCAAGGGGCTCGAGTATGACATCGTCACCGATGAAGAGTTGCACAACGACGGTGTCGCGGCACTGCAAGGATACGCGGCTCTGGTTACCGGCAGCCATCCGGAATATCACACTGCTGAGACACTGGACGCGCTCACCGCGTACCGCGATCAGGGGGGCGCGCTGCATTATCTCGGGGGCAACGGGTTTTATTGGCGTATCGCGCGTCACAACGAGGATCCCGCTCTGTTGGAAATTCGCCGGGCCGAGGATGGCTTGCGCGCTTGGGCCTCAGAACCGGGAGAATATTATAACGCCTTTGATGGGGCTTATGGTGGCTTGTGGCGCCGCAGTGGGCGTGCGCCGCAAAAATTAGTTGGTGTCGGGTTTACCGCGCAGGGCGTTTTCACCGGCATGCCCTATCACCGCGTCTGTTACGATCCAAATTTCGATTGGGTGTTCGAGGGCATCGAGACTGATGTGATTGGTGACTTTGGCTTTAGTGGCAATGGCGCTGCAGGATTTGAACTGGACCGGACCGATGCGATGCTCGATAGCGGTCATGACATTACTATTCTCGCGCAATCCCATGATACTGAGAACGAATTTATGCTTGTTCCCGAAGAGCAGTTGACTCATCTGACCAATCTGTCGGGCGGACCCGAAGATGCGGTCCGGCGCGCGGATATGGTATATTTTGAGACCGAAGGCGGCGGTCGGGTTTTTTCGGTCGGCTCAATCACATTTTGTGGCAGCCTGCCGTGGAATAACTTTGACAATACTGTATCTCGGCTGCTGCTTAATGTTCTGTCGCATAGTCTAGACGCGCCATAATCTGGGCACGGCAGAACCAAGGGTTTGATAGGCGCTTACAGGGCTGACAGGTCGGGTTGATGCCTTGGGCCCAACGCGGCTTCGAAGGCCGCTCCGATCTGCAGGCTCAGGGCTTCATGACCGGCGCGCGTGACAATTTGTAGGCTGGTGGGCAGCCCTTGAGGGGTCGGGGCCATCGGCAGGGACAAAGCCGCCATATCGAGATAATTGAACGGCCGGGTGAAATGCCCCGGAGAGATGTCTTGATCAATATCGCTTAATTTGGGCGCAGCTTGGGTGACTGTCGGTGTGAGCAGGGCGTCGAAACCGCTCATTGCGGCCTGAAACTGGGTCTGCGTGGTTGTCTTTTGGCGTAGGTTTGATGCATGGCTTTCGGCCGTCATCCCGCGTCCGGTCAGCATGCGTTTGCGCACGTCTTCATCCATCGGGTTTTGGGCCACTTCATAGAGTGCTTTGTGATACCCATAGCCCTCAAAAATGGTTATCGCTCCGTTGGCGTCAGCAAGGTCTCTATAGCGGTCTGGCGCGCTAAACACCGCAATTTCTGCACCCAGCGACGCCAAACGGTCCACCGCAGCATCATAGCTTTTCAACATATCTGCATCACAGACCTGCCGCTCACTGTTGTCAATAATACCAAGTTTCAATCCGCGCACACTGGCGCGCTGAAAGGCAAACAGACCTTGACCGTTTTTCATGTCCTGATCGATGGCCCAAGCCTCTGCGCCGCGCATCACTGCGAGCATCAGTGCGACATCTGCGACCGAGCGTGCCATCGGGCCGGGGGTGTCCAATGTGTGTGACAACGGATAGATGCCGTCTGTGGGTAGATAGTTCTTGCTGACTTTGAGCCCGGTAAGGCCGCAATAGGCCGCAGGGAGGCGCACCGAGCCGCCGGTATCTGTGCCCGTGGCGCAGGTGACCAGATCGCTGGCCACCGCGACGCCAGATCCGGCAGAGGATCCACCTGGCACCCGTGCCGTATCCAAGTCCCACGGATTGCGCGGAGTGCCCATACGTTGATTCGTACCCCATCCACCCAACGCGCATTCGACGGTCTTGGTCTTGCCAAGCAGAATGCCGCCAGCTGCCATCAAGCGCCGTACTAGGGTGCCGCTGCGGTCAGAGATGCGGTTTTTCAACGCAAGTGAGCCGCATGCGGTCACCCTGCCATCCACATCGAATATATCTTTTAAGGCAAAAGAAATGCCGTGGAACGGGCCGATACGATGGCCTGCTTCTATTGCAGAATCTGCGGCTTTTGCCGCCCGCATTGCGTCATCGGCGTATATGGCCTGAAAACTGCCAAGCACCGGGTCCCGTTCGGCTATGCGGTCCAGTTGGATCTCGACCACGTCACTGGGTTTGAGCGTTTTCTTGCCAAACGCCTCGGACAGATCCGTCAAAGATGGGTAGGGGGCCTTCGGGTCGGTGGTCATGGTGCAATTTGCCTCAACTATAGGAACACAGCGCGACGACGGATGAACTCTGTGATACGGGGTTATACGGTCGTCTGGCGATCCCAGTTTTGCCCCGGAACAGCCGCCAATAAATCGCGGGTGTAACTGTGTTGCGGCTCATCAAAAATATCACTGGTGGCACCGGTCTCAACAATCTCACCGTAGCGCATTACCGCAAGTCTGTCACATACCTGTGCCGCAACCCGCAGATCATGGGTGATGAACAGCATCGACAGGTTCATCCTTTCGCGAATTTCATCAAGCAGTTTCAAAATTTGCGCCTGTATCGAGACATCAAGTGCTGAAACCGGCTCATCCGCAACCAGAATTTCGGGGTTCAGCGCCAGTGCGCGTGCGATACCAATGCGCTGGCGCTGGCCACCGGAAAACTCGTGCGGATAACGATTAAAAGCCCGTTCATCCAACCCCACAATGCCCAGCAACTCGCGAGTGCGCGCCTCTGCTTCTTCACGACTTGCCCCCTGAATCATCGGCCCTTGGGCGATAATCTGGCCAACTTTGATGCGGGGGTTCAAAGAGGCAAAAGGGTCTTGGAACACCATCTGTATTTTGGACCGCCAGGGTCGCATCTGCGCGCGTTCCAACGTGCGGAGATTGGTGCCGTCAATCATAATCTTGCCACTATCGCTGTCCAACAATCGTATCATGCAGCGCGCCAAGGTCGATTTTCCAGAGCCGCTTTCGCCCACAATGCCCAGTGTTTCGCCGCGCCGCAATTCGACCGTGACGTCTTTAACTGCATGTACGACACGGTTGGGCGGGCCAAGACCAAAAAAGCTTCTGCCACCTCCAAAGGTCTTGTGCAGTTTTTCGGTCTCAATCGCAATATCGTCCGAACGTGTTCGTGCGGCACGGGGTGTCAGGCTGGGCACTGAGGCGATAAGCGCCTGTGTGTAAGGGTGTTCGGGGTGATTGAGTACTTTGTCGACGGTGCCGGTCTCAACCACACGTCCATATTGCATCACCGCCACGCGGTCGGCAATATCCGCGACTACCCCGAAATCATGGGTGATGAACAGCACCCCAGTTTTGTGAACAGCTTGCATATCGCTGATCAATTTCAGGATCTGTGCCTGTGTTGTGACATCAAGCGCGGTTGTGGGTTCATCGGCAATCAGAATTTTCGGTTCAAGCGCCAGCGCCATAGCAATCATTGCGCGTTGGCGTTGGCCACCTGAAAGTTCATGCGGATAAGCGCTGACGATTTGCTTGGGGTCGGGCAATTGTACACTGTCCAACAGCTCAACCGCCCGTTGGCGCCGCTGCTGGGCCGACATGTTCGCATGAAAGCGAAAGATCTCGTCAATCTGGCTGCCGATTGTCATAACCGGGTTAAGCGCGGTCATGGGTTCTTGAAAAACCATCGATATCTCGCTACCGCGAATTTCACGCAACCGTCGTTCGCTTACCTGGGTCAGATCTTCGCCACAAAAATCAATGGCCCCCCGAGACACTTTAACATGGGGCGCCGGCAACAGACCCATCAGCGCCCTCGCGGTCAGTGATTTACCAGAACCGCTTTCTCCCACGATGCACAGTGTCTCGCCAGGGGCAAGATCAACGGACAGGTTTTCAACCGCCAAAGTCCTTTCAGACCCCTCTGGCAGAGCGATGTCGAGGTTTGATATTGTCAGCAGTGAATCGGTCAATTGCGTTCTCTCAAGCGGGGATTTAGGGCGTCGTTCAATCCTTCGCCAACAAGGTTAATGGCAAGAACCGTGATTAGAATAGCAATGCCGGGAAACGTGCAGATCCACCACGCCGACCTGAGCATGGTCCGGCCGGCGCCGATTTGAAAGCCCCAACTCATAATGTTGGGATCGCCAAGACCCAAAAAGGCCAAGCCGCTTTCGATCAAGATTGCCGTGGCCACCATCAATGACCCAATAACGATGATAGGGCTCAGACAATTAGGCAATATTTCTGCCAGCATAATACGCCGGTCACTCATGCCGAGGGTGTGACAAGCCTGTACAAATTCACGGTTTTTCAGGGCCAAAAACTCGCCCCGGACCAAACGTGCCACGCCCGGCCATGACACCACCGTAATAGCAACTACGATACTATCGATTGAGGGCTTCATGATAGCCACCAGCAGGATCGCGAACACAAAAGACGGGATGGTTTGGAACACTTCGGTGATCCGCATCAGTATATCGTCGGTCCGACCGCCGTAGTAGCCGGCCAAGGCCCCGAAAATCACCCCAATAAAAACTGCGGCAAGCGTTGCGATTAATCCGATCAGCAGGGAAGTTTTGGCGCCATGCGCAATGCCTGAGGCCACGTCGCGACCCAAAGAATCGCTGCCAAGTAAAAACCCGTTTGCACCCGGCTCTGACATCGGTTTGCCAGCCAGTCTGAACGGATCTTCTGGATAGATTAAACTGGCAATTGCGGCGATGAAGACCACCAGTAATAGGATCGCTAAGCCAAACACTGCAGAGCGGTTGCGCGAAAACCTTTTCCAAAAATCGGTCATTTAATTAACTTCTATTCTTGGGTCGAGAAAACAATAAATCACATCCACGATTAGGTTTACCGCCACGACCAGAGCCGAGGACAAAAGGAAAATTCCCAATAACAGGTTAAGATCCCGGGCAAAGAGCGACTCGAATGCCAGCATGCCCAGACCCGGCCACGCAAAGACCGATTCAACGATGACTGAGCCTCCGATCAGGGCGCCGACTTGCACACCGGCCATGGTGACCACCGGCAAAAGCGCGTTGCGCAATACGTGTACGAAGGTGATCCTGCGTTCAGTCAACCCTTTGGCGCGCGCCGTCACCACATAATCCTGGCCGTATTGCTCAAGCATCGAGGCGCGCATCATCCGCGTATACAGGGCAAGGTAGAACAAAGACAGCGTGATCGTGGGTAAAACCAAGTGGTGTGCAATGTCCTTGACCCGATCAAACCCTTCATAAAAGGCGGCAATGTTTTCCATGCCGCTGGTTGGGAACCAGTCGTTTTTTATGGAAAACATGATGATCATCATCAACCCGACCCAAAACAGCGGTGTGGCGTAGGTAATTAACGCAAAAACGCTGATCATCGTGTCTTTCCAAGTGTTTAAATTCACGGCGGCAAAAAGTCCAAGAAGAATTCCGAAGCTGACTGCCAGGATAATTGTGCTGACCATGAGTAGCAAAGTTGGCCAAAACCTGTCGACGATAAGCTTGGTTACGGGCATGTCATGGCGAAACGAATATCCCAGATCAAGCGAAACAACGTTCTTGAGATAAACCGCCAATTGTACAGGCAGCGGTTTGTCGAGCCCGAATTTTGCGCGCATTTCAGCCATGTATTCCGGGGTTGCGGAACCGGCCTCTCCGGCCAAAACATCGACTGCATCGCCTTCTGCGAGATTTAGCAGGAAAAAGTTCATCACGACGATTGCGAGAATTATTGGAATGCCCTGAAGCAACCGTTTCCCGACGTAGCGCAGAATTTTACTCGATCTGTTCATTCTAATGTCATCTTTGGTATTTCTGATTTGTGATTGCGTAACAGCCGCATGGGCAAAAAAAAGATGAGCTAGGTTCGACCCAGCTCATCTTGGGTTTGACGTATCAGTCGAGATAAGCATCGCCAAAGGACGCATAGGCGCCCATGGCAGAACCGTAGGCCCCTTTAAGCTTGGTGTTGTACACCGTCAGGAACTCCAATTCGAACAGGTTCACAACTGGCATATCTTCGGCCAGAATGTTTTGGATGTCCAGATAGATGGCAGACCGCTTTTCTGCGTCAGGTTCTGTCATACCTGCTCCAAGCAGGGTATCCAGTGCAGCATTGCTATAGCGTGATGAATTCACAAAATGCGTGCCTTTACGGATCATATTTGTACCATAGTGGCGGTGTACACCCAGAACCGGATCTGACAATTGATAAAAGTAGTTCAGGTTCATTTGGAAATCATAATTGTGATAGATGCGTTTCAACCACGTGGGAACATCCTCGTACCGCAACTCAAGATCAATGCCGATATCGCCCATTGCCTGCTTGAGGTATTCACCAGCACGGCGCCAGTCTTCACCGTAAGGGATCAGATCCAGAGTACCCTTCAGTCTCACTCCGTCACCGTCTTTTTTGTATCCGGCATCATCCAGCATCTTGTTGGCGGCAGCAATGTCACCATTTGCAGGGTAATGTGGCATCTCGGCGTGCAGGCCTGTGGCAGAAAAGTTGCTCGACAGAGCGCTGGTTGCCGGGTTGCCATAACCGAAAAAGATCGTGTCGATCATAAACTGGCGATCAATCGCTGTTGAAATCGCCCGGCGGACCGCCGCATCAGTGAACGGGCCTTCTTTGGTGTTAAACTCGAGCAGAGCCATTGGGTTGATCATCGAATAACCGTCAGTGGTGACAGAGATGTCATCACGTTTTTCAAGGCGGACGGCGTCGATATTTGCGATCGCGTTGTAGGCGGCATAAAGCACTTCGCCTTTTTCCATTGCGGCTGCACGGGTTGATGCGTCGGGCACAAATCGGCCAACTATTCTATCGATATAAGGCCGGCCTTCTTTCCAGTAGCCCTCATTTTTATCCAACCGGATATACTGGCCTTTTTTCCATTCGGTGAATTTGAATGGGCCTGTTCCAACGGGGTTATTCGCCAGCTTGGCGCTTTTGATGTCCTGTCCTTCAAGGTGATGCTTGGGCACCATGGGCGATTCATAAGACGACAGGGCGCGCATCATGTAAGGCGCAGGATTGTCGAGATTGAACACCGCTGTATGCGCATCAGGGGTATCGATGCTGGACACTTCTTTGAACGAGTTCGGACCCCGGGGGTGAACTTTTTTCAAAACTTCCATGATGGTGAATTGTACATCGGCGGATGTAAACGGTTTACCATCGTGCCAAGTGACGCCTTTGCGCAGGTTGAATGTCACGGTTTTACCATCGGCGGAAGTGTCATAGCTTTCAGCCAGAACCGGGATCATTTTACCATCATTATCGTAATCAAAAAGACCATCATAAATTTTTGGTCCAAGCAGGCCAATCGGGCCTGAGGTTGAGACATAGCCCGCCATTGTTGGGGGCTCTGGCTGTACCAGAAACACCATCGATCCGCCGGCTTGTTGGGCTTGGGCAGCCGACCCGCCCATTGTAATCGCCGCTGTCATCACAACGGCATTCATAAATTTTGTAAGCTTCATTTACACTCTCCTTGTTTTAGATATTTTTTACTTAATCAGCTACATTTGCGGCAGAGTGTCAATGACAATAAAGTTTATGTGGGATGAGGATTTTAATACATTCGGTTTAAGTATAGGCTAGGAATAAGTCTGAATATTAAACCTCGAACAAGTATGAAGTTTATCAACGGAAATATAAGATTGAACAAGTTTCTCCGGCACTAACAAAGCCGAGCCTGTCTGATCATGTTAAAATTTTTATTGGATCAAATGCACCCGCAGGAGAACGGTTAAGCATATAAGTCCGCGTAAAAGCCGAGCCGCTGTCCGCGACAGTATGGATATAAGATACTTTGTTGCTAGCCCAATGGTGGATCATAGCCTGTATTGCCCGCTTGGGAACAGCAAATGCGATGCATTGACTTTATAGAAAAATTGCGTGAGGTCGAAGTCTCATTCAGTGAGGTCCGCCCTTTTGTGGTTTTTGCAAATCCAACGTGTTGTTTTTAGTCTGCGGGCGTTGCAAGGGCCGTTTACAGGATATATTGCCGCTGGTTTGGTTGTTGTTGTGTGGTCTTTCTGGCTGGTTATCAGCCGCCTCGGCGCAACCTCGACCCTGACAATATATGATCTGGCTGCGATGCGATATGGGGTGTCCGGCCTGATCTCTTTGCCGTTGGTTGTGTGGTTTAAGCCATGGCGTGGTATGGGATGGTATCGGGTTGGTCTTCTCAGTTTTATCCTGAGCCCGGTTTATATTCTCATGGTGTTCGCAGGATTTTTATTTGCCCCAGTGGCCCATGCTGGCGTGTTTATGAACGGGTTTCTGCCTTTGTTCAGCATCCTATTAGGGTTTGTGTTGTTTAAAACCAAACCTTTACGCTTTCACATGTATGGAGCGTGCCTTATTCTGTCTGCTGCCATTATTCTGACCTTTAATACGAGTGGCTTTTCGCTTTCGCAAAACTGGAAAGGGGATTTGTTTTTCCTGTTGGGCGGGGCATTCTTTGCCTGCTATGTTTTGCTGTCGCGACACTGGCAGATCAATACCCTGCAGGTGCTACTATGTGGGGCCGTGGTAAATGCGCTGTTCTATATGCCGGTGTGGTTTCTAACCCTGCCCAGTGGTCTTGCGCAGACCGAGACCGATGTGCTGGTGCTGCAGCTGGTTTATCAGGGGCTGATACCCAATCTGTTCGGTTTGATAATGATTGCCCATGCATCGCGCACGATCGGTGTCGAGGTGACCTCGGCCTGGATGGCGTTTGTGCCCGCCGGTGCGACGTTTCTAGGGGTGTATATCCTAAATGAAACCCTGCCACCAAGCAGCTGGGCGGCGTTGGCGCTGTTGACGTTTGGTTTGTGTCTGGTTTCTTTTGCCGGCAAATCGTTTTGGCACCGTAAAACTGGCCGCCACCACCCAAACTGATTTAATCCAATTTGCGCGGCGCAGGGAGCAGGATGATTGGAAAAATTACATGGATATAACTTAGCTTTCCCAAATGTCGGGTGACGCCGAATCTGCCTGATACCCATCCGATTGGTCGCTAGATTTCTTGCCACAAAAACTATGCGCCGGAATCAAAAAAGGCAGGGTCTCCCCCGCCTTTTTAAAATGATCGTCTAAAGGAAGAGCGCTACTCGCTCGACCCCATGAACATCAACAGGAACTGGAACATATTCAGGAAGTCCAAATACAGGTTCAATGCACCGTGAATCGCTGACTTATCCAGCCACTCCTGATCGCCATGATGCGCATGCGCCAGATAAGAATTTTTGATGTTTTGTGTGTCATAGGCGGTTAGCCCGGCAAAAATCAGCACACCCAACATTGAAATCGCATACATCATCGCAGGGGATTGCAAGAACCAATTGATCACCATCGCAACCAGCAGCCCGATAACACCCATGACAAGGAACGACCCCCAACCGGAGATGTCTTTCTTGGTGGTGTATCCGTAAAGGCTGAGGCCAGCAAAAGCGATCGCAGTCACCAGAAATGTCTGCACGATCGAAAAGGTGGTGTAGAAGATAAAGATAGAACTGAGCGAGATACCTATCAGCGTAGCGAACAAATAGAAAAACAGTTGCGCCCCGCTTGCAGAAGCCCTTTGCATTACGGCGCCAAAGCCAAAAATCATGCCAAGTGGTGCCAACATCACAACCCACTTAAGCGGTGAAGTGTACAGGGCAACGCCAAGACCCGTGAGCATGGTGCCATTGTTCATCTGTGCTGTGGCCAGCGCGGGGTCGGTTGTTGTAGCAAGCCCGGCAATCGCCCAAGACGCCAAAGCCGTGATCAACATGCCCACCGACATCGTGCCATAAACTTTGTTCATATGGGCCCTTAGGCCGGCGTCAATTTCTGCGGCACGTGCGCCGACTTGCGATCTTAATGTGCTAAATTCAGCCATAACTGGTCTCCAAACCTCGGTTGCAGGGTGCCGATTTAATTCGGCGTTCTGGCGTCAATATCGTGTATCAGGAAAGAATTTTCAAGGGTGTCCGGTGAAATCCGCTGGCTTATTTATCACCGATGTACCCAATTGGCTGGTGCATCCCAGAAAGAGAGTTCGGTCTCCTGATCTGCCTCAATTCGTGATATGCCAATATCCTCAAGCCTGTCTGGATCAAGTCGGGCCAGTGCCAAACGGCTTTTGCGGACTTTTATAAGCCAAGAAAAATGTCGTAAGACGGTTGTAAACATGTTATTTTTTTTAAAATTGATCCTTCCAAATATTGCTATTTTTGTCATGAAAAATTCTCCGCAAGTTAATTTCACCCGAGCAGTAAGCTCTCTTTAGGGTTTGTAATGTCACCTTAAGTATATTAAAAGTGAATTAAACTGATCCAATTAATCACGAAAATTGATATGAGAAATCTTGATTTGACTTCTTTGCGGTCGTTTGTGGCTGTGGTGGAATCTGGTGGCGTTACCCGAGCCGCGCAGGCGGTGAACAAAAGCCAGTCGGCGGTCTCGATGCAGTTAAAACGGCTAGAAGATCTGTTAGGGGTCGCATTACACGAACGGCGTGGACGTCAACTTGTCTTGACCGAGGCCGGCGATCAATTGCTGGTCGATGCCAAGCGAATGCTTGCAATCAATGACGACGTGTTTGCGCGGATGACAGATCACGCGTTTGAAGGGGAAATTCTGCTTGGGGTTCCCAGCGATATTATTCATCCAATTGTACCTGTTGCTCTAAAGCGTTTTCACGCAGAGTTTTCGGGTATTAAGGTGCAATTAATTTCCTCCTATACCAGAGTTTTAAAAGATAAATTTAAAAAGGGCGAAATTGATCTTATTTTAACCACTGAAACTAACTTGGACGTGGGGGGTGAGACCTTAAAACAAACTGCTTTGCGCTGGGTTGGTGCACGACACGGCAAAGCCTGGTGCGTGGAACCCTTGCCCTATGTAGCATCCCGATATTGCATTTTTAAAAATCCCAGTCTGCAAGCTTTAAAAACGGCGGGGATCAACTTTGAGCTGGTATCACACGTAGATTCTGATCGAGCCGCCGAGGCCATCGTCACCGCAGACATTGCTGTCACGGCAATGCTAGAGGGCCATCATCCGGAGCATTTGGAGTGTATCGCTACCAAGGGTAAATTGCCGGACCTTGGGGCGAAAAAGATTAATATTTACGGACCTTTGCATGAAAGTGATTATGCACAGCGTTTGAAGGATATTCTGCGAAACGCGGTGCGGGATATTTAATCATGGTTTTGGCTTTTTAAGGCTGAGCTGGCTATCGGTATTTCGCGTCCGCAATACCGCTTAAATCAAAAACATGTGCGAATCCTTTAGTTTTAGAAACGTTGATCAACAGGTATGCCCTTGGCGAAACATCATCCTGCGCTTTGTAAATATATACTAAGTTATATTTATTTAAGCGCATTCGATATATTTACACTGTATCGATAGAGAAACATTATTTTGATAAATGATTTGATTGGGTGTTTTGGATCTATCACTGGTTTCAACTCTTGTACCCTTTAGTAATTTCATTATCCTTTATTCCAAGTCTTTAACTCAACTTCGTTCTGCAGTTGCTGGCTTTTTAAGCCCAGTATTGGGACGGCGCACTCGGAATAGGAAACAACAAATGACGCATCCGGTTGATAAGCATGTCGGTACAAAAATTCGCCAGCGCAGATGGCTTGTCGGGATGACGCAACAACAGCTTGCGGCTGAAGTTGGTATCAAATTCCAGCAGATACAAAAGTATGAAACTGGGGCCAACCGCGTGAGTGCGTCACGACTTTGGGATATCGCCGGGACGCTGGATGTACAGATAAGCTTTTTCTTTGAGGGGCTCGAACCATCTGATGAAAATGGCGTCAATGGGGCCGTTCCCTCAGATCTAATGGCCGATAAAGAGGCGTTAGATCTGGTGCGGTCTTACTATGCCATACCTGAAACCCAACGGCGGCGCCTGTTCGACCTGGCGCGGGTGTTAAGCGACGTTGCTTAATTGTAAGGCGCGTGCGACACTGATTTAACCGAATATGTGTCGCAGGTAATTATGCTGTCTCAAGACGTTGAAAATCATATACACAGCACCGCAATGGCGCTGGCGGACGAGGCACGGCGCGTCATTCTTCCGCTATTCCGAGGCCATGCGCTCTCTACGGAAAACAAGCTTTCGGACGGGTTTGATCCCGTCACCATCGCGGATCGTGGCGCGGAAAAAGCCATGCGCAGCGTTTTATCAGATCTGCGCCCGGATGATGCGGTGCTGGGCGAGGAATATGGCGCAAGCTCTGGCAGCAGTGGCCTAACTTGGGTTTTGGATCCCATTGACGGGACCAGAGGGTTCATCACTGGCACCCCGACCTGGGGGGTGTTGATCGCTCTATCTGATGACACAGGCCCGCTGTTTGGCGTGATTGATCAGCCCTTTATCGGCGAACGGTTTATCGGTGGATTTGGGGTGTCGCAATATAAGGGGCCCCTTGGCAACACTGGTTTGACCACCCGCGCCACGGCAAGTCTCGCGCAGTCAATGCTGTATACCACTTTTCCCGAGGTCGGCACTGAGCGTGACAGATTGGGGTTCAAAGCGGTGGCTGATCAGGTACAACTGGTACGGTATGGGATGGACTGCTACGCTTACGCCCTTCTGGCGCTGGGGCAGATTGATCTGGTTATTGAGGCCGGGCTCAATGCGTATGATATTCAGGCACCTATCGCGGTGATACAGGCGGCGGGTGGGATCGTGACCGACTGGCACGGGCGACCGGCGCATAATGGTGGTCAGGCGCTTGCAGCAGCTAATGCGGCCTGTCATGCCGCCGCATTGGATCTTTTGCGTCCTTTCGCTGATCCTGTTTAACCGCCGAGCCCATTTTCTCCGATCCTATTCGAATTGTGTCCACTGAGTAACCGGCCTATACTAAGCCCTCTGGGCGAGTCCTTCTTTCGTTTTCTGTCGTCTAGCGGTCTGCCTGTTATCTCGGCGTCCTCCACCGAAACGAAGTCCTGAACGGATAAGGGGTGGCTATGCAGGATATTTTGATTAAATCGGCGAAAACGGTCCTGACGATGGACGATGCGGGGCGCGAACTCGCGCAAACGGATATTTTGCTGCGACAGGGCGTCATTGCCAAGATTGGCCCCAACCTGTCGACAACTGGCCAGATCATCCATGGGGGGGACTGCGTTGTGACACCCGGGCTGGTCAATACGCATCACCATTTGTATCAGACGCTGACCCGTGCGGTGCCGGGAGGCCAAGATGCACTGCTGTTTGGCTGGCTGAAGACGCTCTATCCGATTTGGGCCCGATTTGGACCAGACGAAATGCGGGTCTCGGCGATGATCGGGCTGGCAGAATTGGCATTATCTGGCTGCTCGATGAGTTCTGATCACCTGTACCTCTTTCCCAATGGCGCACGGCTTGATGATACCATCGATGCCGCTCGTGCGGTGGGCCTGCGGTTTCACCCGACGCGGGGCGCGATGAGTATTGGCGTGTCGAAGGGCGGGTTGCCGCCTGATGCCTTGGTTGAGAGCGAGGACGCGATCGTCAACGATTGCATCCGGGTTATCGACGCCTATCACGATGCCTCTGCAGGGGCGATGCTGCGGGTTGGCGTGGCGCCGTGCTCGCCGTTTTCGGTCAGCCGTGAATTGATGCGTGATGCGGCTATTCTGGCCCGCGATAAAGGCGTAATGATGCATACACATCTGGCTGAGAATGCGGAAGATATTGCCTATTCCCAAGCGCATTTTGGGTGTCGCCCCGGACAGTACGCGGAAGATCTGGGTTGGACGGGTGCCGATGTCTGGCACGCCCATTGTGTCAAGCTCGACAGCGCTGAAATTGCGATGTTCGCAGGCAGTGCGACCGGCGTTGCCCATTGCCCCTGTTCGAACTGTCGTCTTGGCAGCGGCATTGCACCGGTGCGGGCGATGCGCGATGCCGGTGTTCGCGTTGGCTTGGGGGTGGATGGATCAGCCAGCAATGACGTTGGCAATCTGATGGCTGAAACACGTCAGACGATGTTATTGCAACGTGTGGCGCAGGGCGCGGATGCAATGAGCGCCCGTGAGGCATTGGAAATTGCCACCCGGGGCGGGGCCACGGTGTTGGGCCGAGATGATTGCGGCCAGATTGCAGTGGGCAAGCGCGCCGATATCGCAATTTGGGATGTCTCAGGTATCGAGAGCGCGGGCAGTTGGGACCCTGCTGCGTTGGTGCTGGCAGGCCCCAGCAAGGTAAAGCATCTGCTGGTTGAAGGGCGCGAGATCGTACGCGATGGTCGGATCGTCACATTTGACCTGCCTCGGATGATTGCAGAACAAAACCGCCTCGCGCGACGATTGCACGATCTACTCTGACCCGCCACCGCAGGAACGCTAAGTTTGAAATAAGATATTGGCGCCGGAAGGGTTTAGCGGGTTTGTTTTCATGTGTCTGATTTGTCTGTATGTGGTCGCGCGGGCAGGGCGGACTCGCCGGCGATCCAGACATCGTGAATGGCCCGATCATCACCCATCATGATGGTGGGGAAAATGGCCTCCCAATCGGTTTGGGCAGTGGCAGTTCGCTGCGCAATGGCCGGGGTTGAGGCCAGATCCAACACCACCAGATCAGCCTCACGGCCAATGGCGATATTGCCGATTTTATCGCCCAGATGGAGAGCTTCTGCCGCACCTTGAGTTGCCAGCCACAGCAACTGCGCGGGGTGCAGCGCCGTGCCGCGCAACTGAGCGATCTCGTAGGCGGTCGCCATGCTGCGCAACATCGAAAAACTTGATCCGCCGCCGGTATCCGTGGCCAGACCAATCCTATGACCCTGTGCCATTAGACCGGTGGTGTCGAACAGACCTGACCCGATAAAGGTGTTCGACGTGGGACAATGTATCACCGCTGCGCCCACGTCACGCAACCGATCACGCTCGCGCGGTTGCAGGTGGATGGCGTGACCAAAGACCGCCCTAGCACCCAGCAATCCGGCGCTTTCATAGGTGTCGAGATAGTCTCGTGCCTGCGGGAAAAGCTCTTTGACCCAAGCGATTTCGTCGGTTTGCTCGCTCAGGTGGGTCTGCATCAGGCAGTCGGGATGCTCGCGCCATAATGCCCCCAGCGCCTCCAGTTGCTCTGGGCTTGAAGTGGGGGAAAAGCGCGGTGTGATAGCATAACCCAGCCGGTCAATACCATGCCAACGGTTGATCAGCCCTTTGCTGTCGTCATAGGCCGAGCGGGCACTGTCGCGCAGCCCGTCGGGTGCGTTGCGATCCATGCAGGTCTTGCCACAGATAACCCGTTGACCTCGGTCTTGGGCGGCGGTGAAAAAGGCCTCGACACTGATGGGGTGGACGGTGGCAAAGCTGGCCATTGTGGTTGTACCGTGCGCTGTGGTCAAATCAAGGTAGCGCTCGGCGATCGCTGTGGCATAATTGGGATCATCAAATCGCATCTCTTCGGGAAAGGTATAGGTGTTGAGCCAGTCAATCAGCCGTTTGCCCCAACTGGAAATGATCGCGGTCTGCGGATAATGCACATGGCCATCGACAAAGCCGGCGCTGATCAGTTTGGTGCCGTAATCCCTCACTTGCGTCTGCGGATGCTGTGCCGTCAACGCGGTCGCCGGCCCCACGGCATCGATTTTCCCATCTCGGATCAGAACAGCGCCGTCGTGCAGGATCGAGGCGGCTTGTGTCGGGTCTGTTTGAAAAGGCGAATTGGTAAACGACAGAATCTGCCCTTTGAGAATGGTCATACGCGTCATCTGCAGTGTTCCTTTTGCCCCAGTGCTGCCGGGCTGTCTCATTTTAGGGGCTTTGTCCCGTCGGGTAAATGCTATCATGCCCCGGATTATGCAAAACTGTTTATTCAAAATCTGCGGCAACACTGATACGAGGGTGCTATGAGAGATCAAACAGAGATCCACTCCGCGGAAACAATTTCCCGCACAGACGTCTATGCGCTGGATCGCAAGGCGGTGGCGGCGATCCTGTATGCCGTGGACGTGTCTGATCAGGGCCAGCTGCTGGCGTTGATGAGCCCTTTGCACCCGGCCGATATTGCCGACCTTCTAGAACAAATCAACGCGTTTGACCGACGGCGGTTGATTGATCTTTATGGGGGAGAGTTTGAGGGTGACATTCTCTCCGAGCTCGATGAGAGCATTCGCGAGGAAGTGATTGCAGCGCTGCGCCCGGATGTTCTGGTCGAAGCTGTGCGCGATCTGGAAAGTGATGAGGTTGTCGATCTTCTCGAGGACCTTGAAGACCAGCAAAAAACCACCATTCTCGAAGCCTTGCCTGAACCAGACCGCGTTGCTGTCGAACAATCGCTGACCTATCCCGAATATTCTGCGGGTCGCCTGATGCAGCGTGAGGTGGTGATGGCCCCCGAACATTGGACGGTGGGCGATGCGGTTGATTTCCTGCGTGCGGCCAAGCGGCTGCCGGACCAGTTCTATCACGTCACACTGGTCGATCCAAAATTACGACCGCTGGCCAATGTGACTTTGGGCAAGCTGATGTCATCGGGGCGCAACGTGCCGTTGTTGGATATCGTCGAAGAGGTATTTTGTGTTATACCGGCATTACAGGACGAGGCCGATGTGGCCTATGCGTTCAATCAGTATCATCTGATTTCTGCGCCAGTTGTCGATGAAAGCAACCGGCTGATTGGAATGATCACCATCGACGACGCGATGGCGGTGCTTGAGGAAGAAAGCCAGGAAGATATCTTGCGTCTGGCGGGTGTCACCGAAAGCAATCTCAGCGACCGGGTTTTGGAAACTGCAAAACAGCGCTTTCCTTGGTTGGCGGTCAATCTGGTATCTGCGATTTTAGCCTCATTGGTCATCGCCCAGTTTGAGGCCACAATCGCCCAGTTGGTTGCCTTGGCTGTTTTGATGCCGATTGTTGCTTCTATGGGGGGCAATGCTGGCACGCAATCTCTTACGGTGGCGGTACGGGCTTTGGCGACGCGTGATTTAACCGCGTCGAATATGTGGCGTGTGGTGCGCCGCGAGGTGGTTGTTGGTTTGCTGAACGGGCTGTTGTTCGCCGCTGTAATGGGCGTGGTGGGTTTTGTCTGGTTCGGCTCTATTGCGCTGGGGGGGGTGATTGCAGCAGCCATGGTGGTCAATTTGATCGTGGCCGGTCTGTCGGGCACATTGGTCCCGATTGTTTTGGATCGCTTTGGTGTCGATCCGGCGCTTGCCTCAGGTGCGTTTGTCACCACGGTCACAGATGTGGTTGGGTTTTTCGCCTTTTTGGGGCTGGCCGCTTGGGTTTTGCTATGACTCCGCTTGAGGCGGAAAAAGCCGCCGCGCGCAGGGCTGGGTTTGCGCGGCGAAAAGCCGCTCATGCTGCGGCACCCGTCGCCGCGTCGGGGTATTTGTCTGAAGTTTTGGCCGGGTATCGTGGGGTTACACTTGCAGGCTATATGCCGATCCGTACAGAGATCGATCCACTGCCGACGATGGCCGAGGCTGCGGCCTATGGCTGGGTTGGGGTGCCAGTCATTCAACGCGCCGGTGCCGCGCTGCTGTTCAGTCGCTGGGATCCGGAGTGTGCGCTCAAAGATGGGCCGTTTGGGGCAAAAATCCCGCAGATTGACCAATTTTTTGAGCCGGAAATTCTGATTGTCCCTCTTGTGGCCTTTGATCGTCAAGGCGGGCGCTTGGGCTATGGCGGCGGGTTCTATGATCGCACCCTCGAAGGATTGCGTCAGCGGCGCAGAACGTTGGCGATTGGCTTTGCCTATTGTGCCCAAGAGGCCAAGGCGTTGCCGCTTGAACCAACCGACCAGCCGCTTGACATGATCGTGACCGAGCAAGGTGTGATCGAGCTTTAGGGGGCCATTGGTCGTTCTAACATGTTTTTCTCTTGTTGGCCGTAGTGGAAGCTTATATCTGTCAGCGGTATGAGATTTAAAAATAGTCGCGCGTATGAATTTATCGCGCTCATGTCATTTACTATGTCTTTGGTTGCCGTCAGTATTGATGGTGTGCTGCCCGCTCTGCCGGTTATTGCGCTGGAGTTGGGATTTATCACGCTTCAGCACAGCCAAATGGTGGTGTCGCTTTTTGTGTTGGGTATGGTGTTTGGCGAGCTGTTGTTTGGCCCGTTTTGCGATGCCTTTGGGCGTCGGCCTGCGCTGGCTTTGGGGGTGGGAGTGTTCTGCCTTGGGGCTGTG
>Ga0209374_1000191_pt1 | contig 72199 bp, 73 predicted proteins | sample SaaInlLV_DNA_10m_FD_184683 | JGI IMG/M metagenome (GOLD analysis project Ga0209374, IMG submission 184683) | Marine microbial communities from expanding oxygen minimum zones in the Saanich Inlet - SI075_LV_DNA_10m (SPAdes) (version 2) | ecosystem: Environmental > Aquatic > Marine > Unclassified ... | reverse complement strand
ACCGTTTTATCTTTTAATCTAAACTTTAACGTTATAGAAAAAGCCCAAATTAACTAAAACTTGGGCCTTGATAAATGAATATTGATTGTTTTATATTTTAAAGGCTTTAAGTTGCGGAAAATAAGCTATATCGCCTAATTGTTCTTCAATTCTCAAAAGTTGGTTGTATTTAGCCATACGATCACTTCGAGACATAGATCCGGTTTTTATTTGTCCGCAGTTTAATGCCACAGCTAAATCTGCAATTGTATGATCTTCTGTTTCCCCAGATCTGTGCGACATTACCGACGTATAACCGGCATTATGAGCCATATTTACTGCAGCTATAGTTTCAGATAACGTTCCTATTTGATTTACCTTAATTAAAATAGAATTCGATATTCCCTCGTTAATACCTCTTGATAATCGTTCTACATTGGTAACAAAAAGATCGTCACCTACTAACTGAGCTTTTTCGCCAATTAATTCGGTTAAATATTTCCATCCTTCCCAATCATCTTCATCCATTCCGTCTTCTATAGAGATTATAGGATATTTATCAACCAACTCAGCAAGATATTCTGCTTGTTCTTTTGAACTTCTAATTTTTCCCGATACTCCTTCAAATTTTGAGTAGTCATAAGTATTATTTACATAGAATTCTGCAGCGGCACAATCCAAGGCAATCATAATTTCATCGCCAAATTTATAACCCGCATTTTTTACTGCTTTTGCAATCGTATCTAATGCATCTTCAGTACCTCCTAATTTTGGTGCAAATCCACCTTCATCTCCTACTGCGGTACTTAGATTCCTGTCGTGTAGCACTTTTTTTAAATGGTGAAATATTTCACTTCCCATTTTAATTGCTTCGGAAAAAGATGCAGCTTTAACTGGCATTACCATAAATTCTTGAAATGCTATTGGAGCATCGCTATGTGAACCACCATTAATAATGTTCATCATAGGCACTGGTAATGTTTTAGCACTTACACCTCCCACGTAACGATATAAGGGCATCCCTAATTCTAGAGCAGCGGCGTGGGCAGTAGCTAACGAAACTCCTAGTATAGCATTAGCACCTAAAGTTGATTTGTTGGGAGTTCCATCTAAATCTATCATTATTTTATCGATAGTTTCTTGTTCAAAGACAGAAACACCTAATAAAGCATCCGTGATTTTATCATTTACATTTTCAATAGCTTTAAGGACTCCTTTACCCATATAATCATTTCCGCCATCGCGAAGCTCAACAGCTTCGTGAACTCCTGTGGAGGCGCCTGAGGGAACTGCAGCTCTACCTAGGTAACCGTTTTCAGTTATTACATCGACCTCAACGGTTGGATTTCCTCGAGAATCAAATATTTGTCTTGCTTTTATATCTATTATAATACTCATTGTTTTTTATTTATGGTTTTTGATATTGGTGATAAAATCGTCAAAGAGATATCTAGAATCATGAGGTCCAGGACTTGCTTCAGGATGATATTGAACAGAGAATACTGGTTTGTTTTTCATTTTAATTCCTGCTACCGTATGGTCATTTAAATGAACATGTGTTATTTCAACTGTAGCGTTTTTCTCTGTTTCTTCTTTATTAATTGCAAACCCGTGGTTTTGAGAAGTAATTTCTCCTTTACCAGTCGTTAAATTTTTAACTGGGTGATTAATCCCTCGGTGTCCATTATGCATTTTGTAAGTAGAAATACCATTAGCTAAAGCTAACACTTGATGCCCTAAACAAATTCCAAAAACTGGTTTGCCGAAATCTATAGCTTTTTTAGCAGTCTGAATAGCTTGATGAAGCGGTTCTGGATCTCCGGGTCCGTTGGAGAAGAAGAAACCATCTGGAGCGAAAGATTCCATTTCCTCAAATGAACTGTCAAATGGAAAAACTTTTATATAACAATCTCTTTCAGATAAACTTTTAAGAATATTTTTTTTGATTCCAATGTCTAAAGCTGAAACTTTATAGCTTGCATTTTTGTCACCGTAATAGTAGGACTCTTTTGTCGAAACTTTTGAAGCTAGTTCCATTCCTTTCATATCAGGAAATTGAGCTAGTTGTTTTTTTAGATCTTCTATTTCATCAATTTCAGTGGTAATTACGGCATTCATAGCACCATTGTCACGAATATATGAGACTAATGCTCTTGTATCTACATCACTAATCGCAAAAAGGTTATGTGTCTCTAAAAAAGTTTCCAGAGATTCATTGGCTCGATCTCTCGAATAATTATAACTAAAATTACGACATATTAAACCTGCAATTTTAATGGAATCTGATTCAATTTCATTTTCTTCAACACCATAGTTACCTATATGTGCATTTGTAGTCACCATAAGTTGACCAAAATATGATGGATCTGTAAATATTTCTTGGTAACCCGTCATACCAGTATTAAAGCAAACCTCTCCAAAAGAAGTTCCTTTTTTACTTCCTACAGCTTTCCCGTAGAAAATTGTTCCGTCAGCCAATAGAATTATGGCCTTTATTCTATTTTGATATTTCATATTTAAACATTCAGCAACAAAAATACTTTAAATGATATTCTTATAATAATTTCGTTTTTAGAACTTTTAAACAAATAGTTGTTTTCCAAAAAAAAAGGATAAACTTTTAAAAGTTTATCCTTTTTATATTTTAAAATAAATTTTCATTTATTCTTCCTCATTTTTTACTTCTGGTGAATTTGTAACCTGAGCTATTGCTTTTGAACCTCCACGACGACTTCGACGCGTTGATTTATTTTTAACAGCTTTTCCTGCATTGTAAATTTCATTGTAATCCACCAATTCGATCATTGCCATATCTGCATTATCCCCTTGACGATTACCCAATTTAATGATACGAGTATATCCACCTGGACGATCACCAACTTTTACAGAAACTTCTTTAAATAATTCAGTTACTGCATCTTTTTGACGAAGCCTGCTAAAAACAATACGACGATTGTGTGTGGTATCCTCTTTAGATTTAGTTACTAAAGGCTCTACAAATTGCTTTAAAGCTTTTGCTTTTGCAACTGTTGTATTGATTCTTTTGTGTTCAATTAAGGAACAAGCCATATTAGCAAGCATTGCTTTTCTATGGGCTGTTTTTCTTCCTAAATGGTTAACTTTTTTTCCGTGTCTCATGACATATTGTTTTAATCATCATCTTGCTACAACTCTTTTTGAGGAGCAAAATATGATGTATTAATCTTTATCTAATTTATATTTTGAAAGGTCCATCCCGAAATTTAATCCCTTCACATCAACTAGTTCTTCTAATTCTGTAAGTGATTTTTTTCCGAAATTTCTAAATTTCATTAAATCGTTTTTATTAAACGAAACTAAATCTCCAAGAGTATCTACTTCAGCAGCTTTTAAGCAATTTAAAGCTCTTACCGAAAGATCCATGTCAATTAATTTTGTCTTTAATAGCTGTCTCATATGAAGAGATTCTTCATCATAAGTTTCAGTTTGAGCAATTTCATCAGCTTCCAACGTAATTCTTTCATCACTAAATAACATAAAGTGATGTATTAATGTTTTAGCTGCTTCTGTCAAGGCATCTTTTGGGTTTATAGACCCATCAGTTACGATTTCAAAAACTAATTTTTCGTAATCTGTTTTTTGCTCTACACGGAAATTTTCAATGCTGTATTTTACATTTTTAATTGGTGTGTAAATTGAGTCGATAAAAATGGTTCCAAAAGGAACTCCACCTTTTTTGTTTTCTTCAGCTGGAACATAACCTCTACCTTTTTCAATAGTGATTTCCATATTAAAATTAACCTTGGAGTCCATATTACAAATAACCATATCAGGATTCAACACTTGAAATCCTGAAATGAATTTTTGAAAATCTCCTGCTGTTAATTGTTCAGCTCCAGAAACAGAAATTGTAACTGTTTCATTATCAACTTCATCAATTTGTCTTTTAAAACAAACTTGTTTTAAATTTAAGATTATTTCTGTAACATCTTCTACAACACCAGCAATGGTAGAAAACTCGTGATCTACTCCTTCAATTCTAATTGAAGTAATTGCGAAACCTTCGAGAGATGAAAGTAAAACTCTTCTTAATGCGTTACCAACTGTTAAACCATAACCTGGCTCTAAAGGACGGAATTCGAATTTTCCTTCGAAATCTGTCGAGTCGATCATAATAACTTTATCGGGCTTTTGAAAACTAAATACTGCCATAATATAACTTTGTGTTTTTATTATTTAGAATATAATTCGACAATAAACTGTTCGTTTATGTTCTCAGGGATTTGAATACGCTCAGGTTTTGAAACATACGTTCCTCTTTTTACCGCGTTATCCCATGTAATCCACTCGTAAACATGACTTGCGTTTGCTAACGAGTTTTCTATAGCTTCTAATGATTTAGATTTTTCTCTAACTCCTACTGTATCACCTGGTTTTAGTTGGTATGAAGGAATGTTAACTTTTTCTCCATTTACTAAAATATGACGGTGAGAAACTAATTGTCTTGCTGCACTACGACTAGGAGCAATTCCCATACGGAAAACCACATTATCTAGACGAGATTCACATAATTGTAGCAATACTTCACCAGTAATTCCTTTGGAAGCAGTTGCTCTTTTAAACATGTTTCTAAATTGACGCTCTAAAATACCATAGGTATATTTAGCTTTTTGTTTTTCAGCTAATTGAATAGCGTATTCAGATTTTTTTCCTCTACGACGGTTATTACCGTGTTGCCCAGGAGGGTAATTTCTTTTTTCGAAGTTTTTGTCGTCTCCGAAAATTGCTTCACCAAACTTACGAGCGATTTTTGTTTTTGGACCAGTATATCTTGCCATTTTTAAATTATTTTGAAGGAATTTTCAAATTAAGGTCTTATGCTTATCCTTTGAGAATTTAAACCCTTCAGTTTATACTAATTATTAAAATAATTCCGTATTACAGAATTAAACTCTTCTTCTTTTTGGAGGTCTACATCCATTGTGGGGCATTGGGGTAACATCAATAATTTCAGTAACTTCAATTCCCGCGTTATGGATTGATCTTATGGCAGATTCTCTACCATTTCCTGGACCCTTCACATATACTTTTACTTTACGTAAACCTTCTGCGTGTGCAGTTGCTGCACAATCTTCTGCTGCTAATTGGGCTGCATAAGGTGTGTTCTTTTTAGAACCCCTAAAACCCATTTTTCCAGCTGACGACCAAGAGATCACATCTCCCTTTTTATTTGTCAACGAAATGATAATGTTGTTAAATGAAGCGGTAACGTGAGCTTGGCCCACTGCTTCCACATTAACTTTACGTTTTTTTGTACTAGTCTTTGCTTTTGCCATATCTCTAGTGTTTATTTAGTTGCTTTTTTCTTGTTAGCAACAGTTTTACGTTTACCTTTTCTTGTTCTCGAGTTATTCTTAGTACGTTGACCTCTTAAAGGAAGCCCTGTTCTATGACGAATACCTCTGTAACATCCAATATCCATTAATCGTTTAATGTTTAATTGAATTTCACTACGTAATTCACCTTCGATGGTTATTGTTCCAACAACATCACGAATTGATCCAATTTCCTCATCGGTCCATTCTGTAACTTTTTTGTTTTCGTCAACACCAGCTTTTTCTAGTATTTCTTTAGCACGGCTTTTACCAATACCAAAGATATACGTTAACGCGATTACACCCCTTTTTTGTTTAGGGATATCTACACCTGCGATTCTTGCCATAACTTATCCTTGTCTTTGTTTGAACCTAGGGTTCTTTTTGTTAATAACATATAATCTGCCTTTTCTGCGAACTATTTTGCATTCGGCACTTCTCTTTTTAATAGATGCTCTTACTTTCATAATAACTTAATATCTATAAGTGATACGAGCCTTCGTTAAATCGTAAGGACTCATTTCTAGTTTAACTTTATCTCCTGGTAATAATTTAATATAATGCATACGCATTTTACCAGATATGTGTGCTGTAACAATATGAGCATTCTCTAACTCTACACGAAACATTGCGTTAGACAATGCTTCTGTGATTGTTCCGTCTTGTTCTATTGCGGGTTGTTTTGCCATTATGCTACTGCTTTTCTATTTTTTCCTGTTTTCATTAGACCATCGTAATGACGATTTAATAAATATGAATTTATTTGTTGCATGGTATCGATAGCAACCCCTACCATAATCAGTAAAGAGGTTCCACCATAAAATAAAGCCCATCCTTGTTGAATTCCAAATAACTTAACTGCAAACGCAGGAAATATTGCTACACCAGCTAGGAATATAGAACCAGGTAGTGTTATTTGTGACATTATTCTATCTAAAAGTTCTGCGGTGTCTGTCCCTGGTTTAATTCCTGGAATAAAACCTCCACTTCTCTTTAAATCGTCAGCCATTTTGTTCGTAGGTACTGTAATTGCTGTATAAAAATAAGTAAATATGATAATTAATACCGCAAACAATACGTTGTACCATAGTCCAAATATATCACTGAAATTAACTTGCATCCATTGTCCAACACTAGAGTCCTTTAAAAAGGAGGTTCCTCCTATTAAAGCAGGAACAAACATAATAGCCTGTGCAAAGATGATTGGCATTACACCAGATGCATTTAGTTTCAAAGGGATGAACTGTCTCGCTCCAAAAATATTCTTTTCGTAGCTACCACTAGCAGTTCTTCTTGCGTACTGAACCGGTATTTTACGAACCGCCATTACTAACATGATCGAAGCTAAAATGATCACAAACCAAATTGCTAACTCAATCAAAACCATGATCATTCCACCATTAGATTCCATTACTCTTGAGGCAAATTCTTGGGCAAAAGACTGAGGCAGTCTAGCAATAATACCCACCATAATTAAAATGGAAATACCATTACCAATGCCTTTATCTGTGATTTTTTCTCCTAACCACATTGCAAATACACAACCTGTTACTAATATAATCGTAGATGAAACATAAAACATGGTTGTTTGCCCTAATATAAATGCTTCAACGGGCACTCCTAAAGCAGGCAACCCTATTAAATAAGTAGGCGCTTGAACCAAACAAATACCGATGGTTAACCATCTAGTAATTTGGTTGATTTTTTTTCTACCACTTTCTCCTTCTTTTTGTAATTTTTGTAAGTAAGGAATTGCTATTTGCATTAACTGAACAACAATAGAAGCCGATATGTAGGGCATAATTCCTAATGCAAATACGGAGGCATTTGCAAATGCACCCCCAGTAAAGGCATTTAGTAAACCACCCAAGCCACCATCATCAAACTTTCCTGCGAACTCAGCTAATTTTGAAGCATCGATTCCTGGTAACACAACTTGTGCTCCAAAACGATATACTAGCAAAAGACCTAGCGTAAGAAGAATACGGTTTCGTAGCTCTTCAATTTTCCAAACGTTTTTTAAGGTTTCAATAAATTTCATCCTTTTTAAAAAATTACAATGTTATTATTTCACCTCCAGCTTTTTCAATTGCTGCTTTTGCAGAAGCCGAAAATTTATGTGCTGTTACTGTTAATTTTGATTTTAAATCTCCTCTACCTAATATTTTTAGTAGTTCTTTATTACCTACCAAGCCTAAATCTACAAAAGTTTCAAAATCAATGGTATCTTTAATTACTTTATCGTCTACTAATTGCTGAAGTTTATCAAGATTAATTGCTTGATATTCTTTCCTGTTTATGTTCGTAAAACCAAATTTAGGAACACGTCGTTGTAAGGGCATTTGTCCACCCTCAAATCCTAATTTCTTAGAATATCCAGATCTAGATTTTGCTCCCTTGTGACCACGTGTTGCGGTTCCACCTTTTCCTGAACCTTGTCCGCGACCTACTCGCTTGCCTTGATTTTTTACCGAGCCTGCAGCCGGTTGTAAGTTACTTAAATTCATAATTTATATACTTATTTAGTCTCAACTGAAACTAAGTGATTAACTTTTCTGATCATACCCAAGATATTTGGAGTATCTTCATGCTCAACGGTTTGACCCATTTTATGAAGACCTAACGACTCAAGTACTCTTTTTTGATTTTGAGTTCGATTGATTGCACTACGAACCTTTGTTACTTTTATTTTTGCCATCTTCTTAGTATGTTTATCCTTTAAATAATTTTTCTAAAGAAATTCCTCTTTGTTTTGCAATAGTTTGAGCACTTCTCATTTGTAATAAAGCATCAAATGTTGCTTTCACTACATTATGAGGATTGGATGATCCTTGAGATTTTGATAATACGTCATGTACTCCAACAGCCTCCAATACAGCACGTACTGCACCACCTGCAATAACTCCTGTACCTGCAGATGCTGGAAGTAAGTTAACTCTTGCACCGCCATACTTACCTTTTTGCTCATGAGGTAATGTTGTTTTGTTTAGCGGTATACGTACTAGATTTTTCTTTGCGTCTTCAATTGCTTTTGCAATTGCACTCGCAACATCTTTCGATTTACCTAGTCCTTGACCTACTACACCATTTTCATCACCTACTACTACAATAGCTGAAAATCCGAAGGTTCTACCCCCTTTTGTTACTTTAGTTACACGTTGAACCCCTACTAAACGATCTTTTAATTCTAGACCTCCTGGTTTAACTAACTCTACGTTTTTATAATCTTGATACATATTTCTTAGAATTTTAGTCCGCCTTCGCGAGCTCCTTCAGCTAATGATTTTACTCTTCCATGGTAAAGGTATCCACCTCTATCGAAAGTAATACTCTCGAAACCAGCTTTCATTGCTTTCTCTGCAATTGCTTTACCTACTAGTTTAGCAGCGTCTACTTTATTTGATTTGGACGCGTCTATATTTTTGTCTCTTGAAGATGCAGCGGTAATCGTAAGGCCATTTACATCGTCAATTAATTGAGCATAAATTTCTTTGTTACTTCTGAAAACTGCCAAACGAGGACGTTCTGTTGTTCCAGAAACAGTTTTTCTGATTCTAAAACGTAATCGCTCTCTTCTATCTGTTTTTGATAATGCCATAACTTTATTGGTTATGCAGATTTACCTGCTTTTCTTCTTATTATTTCTCCTACAAATCTAATTCCTTTTCCTTTGTATGGTTCTGGTTTACGAAAGCCACGAATTTTTGCAGCTACTTGCCCAACCAGTTGTTTGTCGTGAGAAGTTAATTTTACTATTGGATTTTTTCCTTTTTCAGAAACCGTTTCAACTTTAACTTCTGGCGCTACATTCAACACAATATTGTGAGAAAATCCAATTGCTAAATCTAATTTCTGTCCTTGATTAGAGGCACGGTATCCCACACCAACTAATTCTAGTTCTTTAGACCATCCTTTGCTTACACCCTCAACCATATTATTGATTAATGATCTGTATAAACCATGTTTAGATCTATCTTCTTTAGAATCTGATAATCGTTCTACTTGAATGTTACCTTCATCTTCTTTTATTGTAACTCCCGAAAAATCTTGTGATAATTCACCTAATTTTCCTTTTACCGTTATTACACTATCGTTTATATCGATTGTAACTCCTTCTGGGATCGTTACCGGACTTTTTCCTATTCTTGACATTTCTTTCGTCTTTTTTTAATAAACGTAACACAAAACTTCACCACCTACATTCTGAGCTTGAGCCTGCTTTCCTGTCATTACTCCGTGAGAAGTAGAAACAATAGCAATACCCAGTCCATTTAATATTCTTGGTAGCTCTGAGGAGCTAGAATACTTACGTAAACCTGGTTTACTTATTCGTTGTATTTCTTTAATTACAGGGTCTTTGGTAAGTTTATCATACTTTAAAGCTATCTTGATAGTACCTTGAGGTCCTTTTTCATCTTCAAATTTGTAACTTAAAACAAAGCCTTGGTCGAACAAGATTTTTGTAATTTCTTTTTTTACATTAGAAGCTGGAATTTCCACTACTCTGTGCCCAGCTTTTACTGCATTTCTAACTCTAGTTAGATAATCTGCTATTGGATCTATATTCATAATTTAATTTTACGGATGTGGTTTTCACTATTTTTTTAAACGAACCTGCACCCAATTAATATTCTATTACCAAGAAGCTTTTCTAACTCCTGGAATTAAACCTTGATTAGCCATTTCACGAAATGTAACACGTGAAACACCAAATGTTCTCATGTATCCTTTTGGTCTACCAGTAAGTTTACAACGATTGTGCATACGAATTGGTGAAGCGTCTTTTGGTAATTTCTGTAATGCTTGGTAATCTCCAGCTTCTTTCAAAGCTTTTCGTTTTGCGGCATACTTTGCTACCATTTTTTTTCTTTTAACCTCACGGGCTTTCATTGATTCTTTAGCCATATTAGTTCTTTTTAAAAGGTAAACCTAATTCCATTAATAATGATTTTGCTTCTTTATCAGTATCTGCAGAAGTAACAAAAGTGATGTTCATACCATCAATCTTTTTAATTCTATCGATATTGATTTCAGGAAATATGATTTGTTCCGTAACACCCAATGAGTAATTACCTCTACCATCAAATCCTGTTGCTTTAATTCCGTTAAAATCTCTTACACGAGGCAATGCACTTGTAATTAGCCTATCTAAAAACTCATACATGCGCTCACCACGCAAAGTTACTTTTGCTCCAATTGGAACTCCTTTACGTAATTTAAAGTTTGCAACATCTTTTTTAGATATAGTTGCTATTGCTTTTTGCCCAGTAATATTAGTGAGCTCATCAACAGCATACTCTAAAAGCTTTTTATCTGCAACAGCAGATCCAACTCCACGAGACACAACGATACGCTCTAGCTTTGGAACTTGCATTACATTTGTGTAACTAAATTCTTCTTTAAGAGCATCAATTACTCGGCTCTTATATTCCTCTTTAAGTCTTGGTGAATATCCCATAACTATAATACTTGATTCGATTTTTTAGCAAAACGCACTTTCTTTCCTTCTTCCATTCGGTAACCAACTCTTGTCGCAGATCCTGATTTAGGGTCAATTAAAGAGAGGTTAGAGATATGTATAGCAGCTTCCTTTTTTACAATTCCACCTTGAGGACTGTTAGCACTTGGTTTCTCATGTTTTGAAACCATATTTACTCCTTCTACTATTGCTTTGTTTTTTTCAAGAATAACTTTCATTACTTTACCTTCTGATCCTTTGTGATCACCGGCAGTAACTACTACATTATCTCCTGACTTTATTTTAAGCTTTACCATCTTTGTTTTCAATTTAAAGCACCTCAGGTGCTAATGATACAATTTTCATGAATTGCTTATCACGAAGTTCTCTTGCAACGGGTCCAAAAACACGCGTTCCAATCATTTCTCCTTGTGGGTTTAACAACACACAAGCATTATCATCGAAACGAATATAAGATCCGTCTGGTCTTCTTACTTCTTTTTTAGTACGAACGACCACTGCTGTTGCAACAGCTCCTTTTTTGATAGTTCCGTTAGGCGTAGCGTCTTTTACAGCAACTACAATTTTATCTCCTATTGAAGCATATCTTTTTTTAGTTCCACCTAACACACGAATGGTTAGTACTTCTTTAGCTCCAGTATTATCTGCAACTTTTAGTCTTGACTCTTGTTGTAACATACCTACTTAGCTCTATCAATTATTTCTACTAATCTCCAACACTTGGTTTTACTTAAAGGACGTGTTTCCATAATCCTTACTTTATCTCCCTCGTTGCAGTCATTGGTTTCATCATGCGCAACATATTTTTTTGTTTTTAGCACGAATTTTCCATACATCGGGTGTTTCACTTTTTTTACTTCAGCAACAACAATGGATTTGTCCATTTTGTTACTAGTAACTACACCTATACGTTCTTTTCTTAAATTTCTTTTTTCCATCTTTCAGCTGTACTATTGTACTTCTCTTTTAGTTAGTTCAGTCGCAATTCTGGCGATAGCTCTTCTTTGCTCTCTTAATTGAATTGGATTTTCCAACGGTGTAATGGCATGTGCCATTTTAAGATCAGAAAATGCCTTTCTTGAATCAGAAAGTTTTTCCTGCAATTCCGCTGTTGATGCTTCTTTTATTTCAGATTGTTTCATAATAAATTAAGCTTGAAATGTTCTAGATACAATGAATTTTGTTTTTACTGGAAGCTTTTGAGCTGCAAGACGTAATGCCTCTTTTGCAGTTTCAATTGGCACACCAGAGACTTCAAACAATACTCTTCCCGGTTTGACAACAGCCGCCCAATACTCAACTCCACCTTTACCTTTACCCATACGTACTTCAAGAGGTTTTTTAGTTATTGGTTTATCTGGGAAAATCATGATCCAGATAGAACCTTCTCTCTTCATAAAACGAGTAGCAGCGATACGTGCAGCTTCAATTTGACGTGATGTCAAGAAATTTGAATCTAACGATTTTATACCAAAAGTTCCAAAAGCTAATTGGTTTCCACGTCCGGCGTTGCCTTTCATTCTACCTTTTTGCTGTTTACGAAACTTCGTTCTTTTTGGTTGTAACATTTTATTCTATTTAAAAATTACTTTCTACGACGTGATTTGTTTGCACCACCTCGCTTGTTGTTACCGCCTTTTCCACCTTTTTTGGATAAACCTACAAGTGGAGAAAGCTCTCTTTTTCCGTACACTTCACCATTCATGATCCAAACTTTAACACCTAATCTACCATAAGTAGTATGTGCCTCAACTAAAGCATAATCAATGTCGGCTCTAAATGTTGATAAAGGAATACGCCCATCTTTATAAGATTCAGATCGCGCCATTTCAGCACCGTTTAAACGGCCCGAGATTTGCACTTTAATCCCTTCTGCATTCATGCGCATTGCAGCAGTGATGGCCATTTTAATTGCACGACGGTATGAAATTCTATTTTCAATTTGTCTAGCAATACTAGTCCCTACCAAATGAGCGTCCATTTCAGGTCTCTTGATCTCATGGATGTTAATTTGTACATCTTTACCAGTAATTTTCTTGAGCTCTTCTTTTAGCTTGTCTACCTCTTGTCCACCTTTTCCGATAATAATACCTGGTCTAGCGGTTGTGATAGTAACGGTTACAAGCTTAAGGGTACGCTCAATAATTACCCGAGACACACTAGCTTTTTGCAAACGAGCATGAACATACTTTCTAATCTTGTCGTCTTCAGCTAATTTATCGCCGTAGTCGTTACCTCCGTACCAGTTGGATTCCCATCCTCTAATGATACCTAGGCGATTTCCGATTGGATTTGTTTTTTGTCCCATTTATTAATTGCTTTGTGTGTTATCGTTAGCTGCAAGCACGAGTGTTACGTGATTGGAGCGTTTTCTTATTCTGTGTGCTCTTCCTTGTGGAGCAGGTCTAAGTCTTTTCAACATAGCACCTCCGTCTACGCGGATTTCTTTTACAAAAAGGTCAGCATCTTCGATAGAAGCATCTTCATTTTTAGCTTGCCAGTTTGCGATAGCAGACAATAACAATGTCTCCAAACGGCGTGATGCTTCCTTTGGGCTAAATTTTAAAATATTAAGCGCCTTGTCTATCTTTTCACCACGAACTAAATCTGCAACTAATCGCATCTTTCTTGGTGATGTTGGGCAATTATTCAATTTAGCAAAATACATATTTTTTTTCGCCTCTTTGATTTGCTCTGCTCTTTCTCTTTTACGAACTCCCATGGCTTATTTTTTACCTTTGTTTTTTGCACCTGCATGACCACGAAATGATCTTGTTGGTGAAAATTCTCCTAATTTATGTCCTACCATATTTTCAGTCACATAAACAGGAATAAATTGTTTTCCATTGTGTACTGCTATGGTTTGTCCAACAAAGTCAGGAGTAATCATAGATGCCCTAGACCAAGTCTTAATAACAGTCTTTTTACTCGACTCAACATTTTGCTGAACTTTTTTATCTAATTTATAGTGAACGTAAGGTCCCTTTTTTAACGATCGTGCCATATCTTATTTCTTTCTACGTTCGATTATATATTTATTACTAGCTTTTGTTTTAGAACGAGTTCTAAATCCTTTTGCAGGAATTCCATTTCTAGAACGAGGATGTCCACCGGATGATTTTCCTTCACCACCACCCATTGGGTGATCAACTGGATTCATAACCACAGGTCTAGTTCGAGGTCTTCTACCTAACCATCTTGTTCTACCGGCCTTACCAGAAACCAACAACTGATGATCGCTATTGGAAACTGCTCCGACAGTTGCGGAACAAGTAATTAGGATTAAACGAGTTTCTCCAGAAGGCAATTTCACGGTAGCAAACTTACCATCACGCGCCATTAACTGAGCGAATGCTCCAGCACTACGAGCTAAAACAGCCCCCTGACCTGGATGTAATTCTATACATGAAATAATTGTTCCTAATGGAATATTCTCTAGAAGCATACAATTTCCTATTTCTGGAGCTACTTTTTCTCCGGAAACAATATTTTGACCAACTTTTAAACCGCTTTGTGCAATCACATAACGCTTTTCTCCATCTTGATAATTTAATAACGCGATAAAAGCGGTACGATTTGGATCGTACTCGATTGATGCTACGGTTGCAGGTACTCCTGGCTTGTTACGTTTAAAATCGATGATTCGATAACGCCTTTTATGACCTCCACCTTTGTAGCGCATGGTCATTTTCCCTTGACTGTTTCTTCCCCCAGTTCTTTTAATCGGAGCTAATAAACTTTTCTCCGGCTTATCAGTTGTTATGGCGTCAAATCCATTTACAACTCTAAAACGCTGTCCTGGGGTGATTGGTTTTAATTTTCTTACTGACATTTTTGTCTAATTTATCTAAGTTATCTTAGATGTTACTGTAAAAATCTATTGTATCACCTTCCGCCAACTGTACTATTGCTTTTTTAACAGCATTAGTTTTACCAGTTTGAATACCCGTTTTTGTAAAACGAGTGTTTCTATCTGGGCGGACATTTATAGTACGAACTTTAGTAACTGAAACATCATAAGCAGCTTCCACCGCTTTTTTAATTTCTACCTTGTTCGCCTTTGGATTTACTACGAAACCGTATCTGTTGAAATCCTCAACATCAGCTGTAGCTTTTTCTGTTATTATAGGTTTAATTAAGATATTCATTATTTCTAATTACTTAAGTTTGACTCAATTCCTTCCAATGAACCTTCAAACAACACTAAGCTGTTTGCGTTCATAATTTTATAAGTACTTAAGTGAGAGTTAGTTACCACTTCAGTGCTTTTCAAATTACGAGACGACAAATATATATTATTATTTGACTCTCCCAACACAAATAAAGATTTTTTAGTATCTAAGCCTAAAGACTTTAATACAGCAGTGAATTCTTTAGTTTTTGGCGCGTCGAAATTAAGGTCTTCTAAGACTACAATTGCTTTGTCGTTTGCTTTCATACTGAGTGCTGAACGACGTGCTAATCTTTTCAGATTCTTATTTAATTTAAAAGAATAATTTCTTGGTCTTGGACCAAACATTCTTCCACCACCTCTAAAAACACCAGACTTAATACTACCCGCACGAGCAGTACCAGTTCCTTTTTGTTTCTTTATTTTTCTTGTACTACCAACAATTTCAGCGCGTTCTTTTGATTTGTGAGTACCTTGTCTTTGATTAGCAAGATATTGCTTTACATCAAGATAAACAGCGTGATTGTTAGGCTCAATTCCAAACACATCCTTAGAAAGGTCTACCTTTCTACCTGTGTCTTTTCCGTTTTTGTCTAATACTGCTACCTTCATTATTTCTGAATAGTTACATAAGCATTTTTTGCTCCAGGAATACATCCTTTTACAACAAGTAGATTCTTATCAGAAACTACTTTCAACACTCTTAGGTTTTGTACTTTTACTTTTTCATTTCCCATTTGACCAGCCATACGCATACCCTTAAAAACTCTTGCAGGGTATGAAGCTGCACCAATTGATCCAGGCGCTCTTAAACGGTTATGCTGACCGTGAGTCGCTTGACCAACACCAGCAAATCCATGACGTTTAACAACACCTTGAAATCCTTTTCCTTTTGAAGTACCTGCAACATCTACAAATTCTCCTTCAATAAAATGCTCCACTGTAATAGTGTCGCCTAAATTGTAATCCTCTTCAAATCCTTGAAATTCGACAACTTTACGCTTTACAGCAGATCCTGCTTTTTTAGCATGCCCTTGAGCAGCTTTAGTAGCGGTCTTTTTGTCATCGAAACCAAGTTGAAGAGCTTCGTACCCATCAGCTTCTTTAGTTCTGACTTGGGTAACAACACAGGGACCTGCTTCAATAACGGTACACGGAATGTTCTTCCCGTTTTCGTCAAAGATGCTGGTCATACCTATCTTTCTTCCAATTAACCCAGACATATTTATTATTTATTAATTATTAATTTATTTTTATTTTCATGAAACCTAATTCAAAAAAACAGGGTCAAAATAAATTCAACCCTGAATATTATTTTGTTTCCGTTTTTCCTTCGCTATCAAGCTCCAGACATGTTTGCTAAGTTTTATAAAATCGTAATGATTTTTTTAAACTTAAACTTTAATTTCTACCTCAACACCACTTGGCAATTCTAGCTTCATTAGTGCATCAATTGTTTTTGATGAAGAGCTATAAATATCTAAAAGTCTTTTATAAGAACTTAATTGAAATTGTTCTCTACTCTTTTTATTTACGTGCGGTGAACGCAAAACTGTAAATATTTTTTTATGAGTTGGTAATGGGATTGGTCCCGTTACAACTGCTCCAGTGCTCTTTACCGTCTTAACGATTTTTTCAGCAGATTTGTCCACTAAGTTGTGATCGTATGATTTTAGCTTTATTCTAATTTTTTGACTCATTGCCTTATTATTAAGCGTTAACAGTTCCTTTTGCTGCTGCAATTACTTCTTCTGAAATATTAGAAGGAGTTTCAGCATAATGTGAAAATTCCATAGTTGAAGTTGCTCTACCAGATGATAAAGTTCTTAAAGTAGTAACATATCCAAACATTTCAGACAATGGCACTGTCGCTTTAATCACCTTAGATCCAGAACGGTCACCCATGTCACTTAATTGACCACGGCGGCGGTTAAGATCTCCAACAATATCTCCCATATTTTCTTCAGGAGTAAGAACCTCTAACTTCATTATTGGCTCTAAAATTACAGCTCCTGCTTTTTTAGCAGCTGATTTAAATCCAAGTTTTGCAGCTAACTCAAACGATAATTGGTCAGAATCCACATCGTGGTACGACCCATCCGTTAAAGTTACCTTCATACTATCTACCTCAAATCCAGCCAAAGGACCATTTACCATAGCCATTTTAAATCCTTTTTCAACAGAAGGAATAAATTCTTTAGGAATATTACCTCCCTTAATTTGATTTACAAATTCTAAACCAGTTTTTCCTTCTTCAGCCGGCTCTAATGTGAATACAATATCACCAAACTTACCACGACCCCCAGATTGCTTTTTATAAGTTTCTCTATGGTCGGCAAGACGCGTAATCGTTTCTTTGTATTCAACCTGAGGTTTCCCTTGGTTAACTTCAACTTTAAACTCACGCTTTAATCGATCTACAATGATATCTAAATGAAGCTCACCCATACCAGAAATAATGGTCTGTCCCGATGCTTCATCTGTTCTAACTGTAAAGGTTGGATCTTCTTCAGCAAGTTTTGCTAATGCCATCCCTAATTTATCTACATCTGCTTGAGTTTTAGGCTCCACAGCGATACCAATTACTGGATCTGGGAAGTCCATACTCTCTAAAACAATAGGATGCTTTTCATCAGATAAAGTATCTCCTGTTTTAATACTTTTAAAACCTACTGCCGCACCAATGTCTCCTGCTTCAATAAAGTCAATAGCATTTTGTTTATTAGCATGCATTTGATATATACGTGAAATACGTTCTTTTTTACCAGAACGGTTATTCAACACATAAGATCCAGCATCTAACCTTCCAGAATATGCACGAAAAAAAGCTAGCCTTCCAACGAAAGGATCCGTTGCAATTTTAAATGCTAAAGCAGAAAATGGCTCCTTTACATCTGGCTTTCTTGATTCTTCTTTGTCCGTATCAGGGTTCACACCCAAAATAGCATCTTTATCTAGTGGAGAAGGCAAATATCTACAAACAGCATCCAATAAAAACTGAACACCTTTGTTTTTAAATGCCGAACCGCAAATCATAGGAATGATTGCCATATCCATTACAGCAGCTCTAAGCGCAGCATGCACTTCGTCTTCTGTAATTGAATCTTCATCTTCCATGAATTTTTCTAACAAATCCTCATCATAAGAAGCAACTTCTTCGATAAGTAATGCTCTGTATTTCGCAGCTTCTTCTTTAAGATTTTCAGGGATTTCGATTACATCAAAAGTAGCTCCCATATTTTCGTCATGCCATACGATAGCGCGATTCTTAACAAGATCTACAATTCCTTTAAAATCCTCTTCATCACCAATATTTAAAACAATTGGGACTGCATTAGAGCCCAACATTTCTTTTACTTGGTTACAAACCATCATAAAATCAGATCCTTGACGGTCCATTTTATTGACAAATCCAATACGAGGTACTTTATAATTATCGGCTAACCTCCAATTAGTTTCAGACTGAGGCTCAACACCATCAACCGCACTAAATAAGAACACCAAACCATCAAGCACACGTAATGAACGATTTACTTCAACCGTAAAATCAACGTGACCAGGCGTGTCAATTATATTAAAGTGATATCCCTTTGAATCTGCAGATGGTTTACCATCTGCACTTGGAAATTGCCAAGTACAAGTAGTGGCAGCTGAAGTAATTGTAATACCTCTTTCCTGCTCTTGTGCCATCCAGTCCATAGTAGCAGCACCATCATGTACTTCTCCTATTTTATGACTAACTCCCGTGTAATACAATACACGCTCTGTTGTAGTGGTTTTACCCGCATCAATATGCGCAGCAATTCCTATATTTCTTGTATATTTTAAATCTCTTTGTGCCATTTCCTAGAATCTGAAGTGTGAAAATGCTTTATTCGCATCTGCCATTTTGTGGGTATCTACACGTTTTTTTACAGCCGCTCCTTCTTCTTTAGCAGCAGCTAAAATCTCTGCAGCTAATTTTTGAGCCATTGATTTCTCGTTTCTTTTTCTAGCAAACAAAATCAACCATTTCATTGCTGTTGAAACTTTTCTGTCTGGTCGTATTTGTCTTGGAATTTGGAAAGTTGCCCCTCCAATTCTACGACTTCGTACCTCTACATGAGGCATTACATTAGACAATGCGTCTTTCCACAATTCTAATGCAGTTTTTTCTTCATCTTGATTTTTTTCATCTACAATTGCGATTGCATCGTAAAATACTTTGAAAGCCACCGATTTTTTTCCATCCCACATTAAATTATTAACAAAACGAGTTACTAACTGGTCGTTAAACTTTGAATCTGGTAAAAGCGGTCTTTTTTTGGCTGCTCTTTTTCTCATGTCTTCTCTTTAAAATTTTTTAAATTTTACTTTTTAGGGCGTTTTGCACCGTATTTAGATCTTCGTTGCGTTCTACCTTCTACACCTGCTGTGTCTAAGGCACCACGAACGATATGATATCTAACTCCTGGCAAATCTTTTACCCTTCCACCTCTAACCAATACTATCGAGTGCTCTTGTAGATTGTGACCCTCTCCTGGGATGTACGCATTTACTTCCTTACCATTTGTTAACCTTACCCTTGCAACTTTACGCATTGCTGAATTTGGCTTTTTTGGCGTAGTCGTATATACACGTGTACAAACCCCTCTTCTTTGAGGACACGAATCTAAAGCAGCCGATTTACTCTTCTTGGTTATTTTGGCTCTTCCTTTTCGTACTAATTGTGAAATTGTTGGCATATAAACTTTTTATATAATAAAACACCCTTTTTTAAGGGTTTGCAAATGTAGAAATTATTTTACGTATAAACAACACTGATAAAATATTTTTTTAGAGTATTAAAATTTAAAAAAATGTAGATATCATATCAACTATTAAATTAAATTTGAATTGCTTTCGTATTTAACTAATAGATAAATTTTGTAAATCAAAAAAATAAGTGCTAAAAAGTATATGATTTGCCACAAAGACACGTTAGATTTACACCATCAATTAATTAATCAGTGAGACAAATACTTTGTTTTTTTTTATACCTTAATATATATACTTCTTTTTTTTCAGTATTGAAGGCACAGAAACTTCATCTAACAATTAAGGCGAATGATTTATCTTCTCAAGGGTTGATAGATTCCATAAATCGTCAAAAAAAATTCAAAAACTACCAATCTCTAAAAAACGAGGTATTCCACATTGCTCAAACCCTTGAAAAAATAGGTTATCTCGAAAATGAATTAAAAAAAATTGAAAAAATCAATGATAGCATCTACCTGGCAGATTACTATGTCGGACCGAAATATAACTATATAAAAATATTTTATTCTCCAGATGATTTTTCAAAAAAAGAATTGTTGCGTTATTCTGATAGAATTACGGAATCGCACTTTATAGTTTCATTTAAAAAATTAGAAGCAACGCTATATGGCTTAAATCAAGATAAAACAAAAAACGGAAATACTTTTGCAAGAGTAAGCCTCAAAAACATTAAATCTTTCGATTCAAATATTCTAACAGCTGAGATCTGTTTATTGAACGGTTCCAAAAGGACCATTGATCAAATTATCATCAAAGGGTATGATAAATTTCCGAAATCATTTATCAAATACTATGCAGGAATCAAGAAAGGAATGAACCTAAACAACTCGGTATTGACTGAAAAAAACAACGCCTTAAACTCTTTAGGATTCGTTAATTCTAAAAAACCTCCTGAAATACTTTTTAAAAAAGATTCGACAACTGTTTACTTATATCTGACTAAACAAAAAAACAATAATTTTGATGGTATTTTAGGCTTTTCAACAGGAGAAGAAAATCAAGGCCTTACCTTAAATGGGTATTTAAATTTAGAACTAAATAACAACTTAAATTATGGGGAGCAATTTTTACTAAATTATAAAGCTGACGGAAATGACCAACAAAAACTTAGGGTGAAGTTAACGCTTCCTTACCTTTTTAAATCACCCTTCGGAATTGAAACAGAATTGAATATTTTTAGAAGAGATAGCACCTTCCTTACTTCAAATCAATTTTTAAAAGCTAATTATCAAATCAATCCGAAATCGAAAGCACATCTTGGTTACACAAGTTATCAATCAAGCAATTTAAGAAATGAAAGCATTACAACTCTTTTTGTTGAAGATTATAAGTCAAATTATTTACTAACAGGGTACTCCTTCGTCAAAAACCAAGATAATAATTTATTTCCCATCAAATCAACACTGCAAATAAACTTTGAAATTGGAACCAAGAACTACAGTTCTGTAGAAGAATCTCAGCTAAGAGCAGAGGCTCTTTTCTTTTTTATCTTTAATCTTAATTTAAAAAATTCAATTTTAGTAAAAAATAATTCCAAATTATTGTCGAGCGATACCTACTTAACCAATGAACTCTATCAATTCGGGGGCATTAACAGTATAAGAGGGTTTAGCGAAAATAGTATCGACGCATCTTTTTATTCGGTACTAAACACTGAATATAGATATCAATTTAACAATACCATGTACCTCCACAGTATTATTGATCTTGCCTATTTTGAAAACCAAAATATCAATCTAAAAGAAAAACTATATAGTTTTGGATTCGGTATTGGCTTAAAAACATCTCCAGGAATCCTAAAATTTAGTATTGCAAATGGAATCACTGAAAATCAAGATTTTAATTTTTCCAACACAAAATTTCATATTAGCATTAGGTCTGAATTTTAACAAAAATACAAGAATAGTAGTAGATTCCCGTTAAATAAATCCAAAATTTAAGTTTAAAAAGTTGTGTATTTAACTTTTTATTGTGACTTTTGCTTTTGATTAATTCAAATAAATCATAAAAATGAGAACAAAGTTTAGTGGAATTTTGACGCTTTTACTAGCGTTTGTAGTGCAACTTACGTTCGCACAGGAAAAAACAATCTCCGGTACAGTATCCGATAATAGCGGACTACCATTACCTGGAGTTAATATTATTGTAAAAGGGACAAGCAACGGAACACAATCTGACTTTGACGGTAACTATACTGTTAATGCGAATGTGGGACAGTCTTTAGTTTTTAGTTATGTAGGGTTTAATTCTGCTGAAAGAGCTGTTACAGCAGCAACTAGCAACATTAGTCTACAACTAACCGAAGATGCTGCAGTTTTAGAGGAAGTGGTAGTAACCGCTTTAGGTATTAAAAAGGAAAAGAAGGCATTAGGATATGCCGTATCTTCCATAAAAGAAGAATCGATCAAAGATAATCCAGAAACGGATTTAACTCGTGTTCTCCAAGGTAAGACAGCAGGTATTGAGATTACAACTCAAAACGGTATCTCTGGTTCTGCCAACAAAGTAATTATTAGAGGTATGAACTCATTCTCTGGGAACAACAATGCATTGTATGTTATTGATGGTGTTCCTTACAGTAATGATACCAATGCTTCTGGTGACTTTGTTGATGGTAACTCTGGATCGAGTAGATCTTTTGATATCGATCCAAATAACATTGAGAATATTGATATTCTTAAAGGTTTAGCTGCAACAACTCTATACGGTACGGACGGTAGAAACGGTGTAATTTTAATTACCACTAAAACAGGTAGTACTAAAAATATAACTGCTAAACAAGAAGTTAATATATCAACTTCCTACTTTTTTAATGAAGTAGCTTCATTACCAGACTACCAAGATCAATATGGTGGTGGTTTTGACCAAGCCTTTGGCTGGTTTTACAGTAACTGGGGACCAGGATTTTATCAAGAAGGCCTTGGAGGCTGGGGAAGTGATGCTGCTTTTGATGAAAACGGCACATTGGCTCACCCATACTCAACTTCTGCATTTCTTGGAGCTAACTATCCAGACTACCAAGCTCTTTACGAGGGTGCAAGATACGACTGGAAACCAAGAAATAGTGTTGAACAATTTTTCAAGACGGGTGGTGTAGCTAGTATATCTGCTAACTTTAAAGGTAGAAGCGAAGACAATAGATTTAATTATGGAATGGCCTTTGGACAAGTTGAAGATGAAGGATTTACTCCAGGAAATAAGGTTACTAGAACTAACTTAACAGTATCTGGTGGTGGTAAACTTACCAACAAGTTAAATGTTAGAGGTTCGATGACCTATACCAAAACAAATTTCAAAACACCTCCGGTAGCAGCTAGTTTCGGAAGTAGTACCTTTGGTAGTGGATCTTCTATTTTTGGAGATTTATATTATACTCCTAGAAGTATTGATTTTTATGAGTTACCTTATTCTGCTCCAGACGGAAGTAGTATCTACTATAGAGATGACAATGCGATACAGCATCCGCTTTGGACAATTCAAAATGCTAAATTCTCTCAAAATGTAAATCGTGTGAATGGTTTTGCATCTTTGGACTATAACTTTAATGACAACATTAACCTAAGGTATCAGGGAAGTATTGACACGTATTCAGAAAATAATGTAAACAAACAAAATAGAGGTGGACGAACAGGAGACCTTGTAACAGATTCAGGTTTTTATAGTACTTGGAACAACACCAATTTAATCTCGGATCACAACTTAGTTTTAAGTGGTAATAATTATTCATTTTTAAATGATAATTTAGGGTTTAACTTTATGGCCGGTGCCACTTCAAGAAACAGAAAGTTTGACAGAATAGGTATCGACAGTTTTGGTCAGCAAGTTTTTGATTTTTTCAATCACGAAGGTTTTACTGATTACGGTTACATAGAATATCACGAAGAGAGAAACATTGTAGGTCTTTATGGCCAGTTATCTTTTGATGTTAATAACTGGGTTTTCTTAAACTTATCAGGAAGACAAGACTGGGTGTCTAACACCTCCAAAAACAATACGTTATTTTACCCTTCAGCGAGTATGTCATTTATACCGACATCCGCATTTAAAGGGATGAAATCTGATAATGGAGTTAACTACATGAAATTACGAGTTGGTTACGGTACTTCTGCGAACTTTTCCACAGGATACCCAACTGCTACTGGCTTAAGTCTAAACACCCAAGGTTGGTTAGACGAAACGAGTAATTCAACAAATTCTTTCGTAGGGAATCCAAATATCAAGCCTGAGCTATTTTCTGAGATTGAGTATGGAATTGAGATGAAGCTATTTAGCAGATTAAATCTTGACTTTACTTATTTTACGAGAACAACCAAAGATTTGATTATTGACAACAATCCTATACCTCTTAGTACTGGTGCAGGATTTACAAGTACCAATGTAGGTGAGATTGAATCTTGGGGTATTGAAGCAGAGTTAGGACTTGATATTATAAAGAGATCTGAAGGATTCAACTGGAATGTTAATGTTAACTTCTTTGCGAACGAGAGTGAAGTTACAGATATAGGCGATAATGACATTTTAATATATGCAGGTTTTACCAATTTAGGTAACGGTGCTCGAGTAGGATATCCACTAGGTTCTATGTTTGGATCTCGTATTGCTAGAGATGAAGACGGAAATTTATTAGTAGATGGTGTTGGTAATTATCTTGCAGATCAAGTGGATGAAGATGGTGTTTTACCATTTATTGGAGATCCAAATCCTGATTTTGTAATGAACTACACGAATACTTTTGAATATAAAGGGTTTTCACTTGGATTTGCTATTAACCATACCTCGGGTGGTGATATTTATTCAACAACAACAGCTACTTTAATGGGTAGAGGTTTAACAACGGATACTGAAAACAGATTAAGTACATACATTTTACCGGGTGTGAATATCAATACTGGATTACCCAATGATATTCAAATCAACAACTCAAATTTCTATTTTGATAACGGATTTGCTTCACCAGCAGACGAATTATCTGTTTATGATGGATCTGTAGTTAGGCTAAGAGAAGTTAATATTGCATATTCTTTACCATCAAAACTTTTAAATAAAACACCTTTTGGGAAAGTAACTATAAAAGCTAGTGCTTTTAATATGTGGTACAATGCTTATAACACTCCTGATGGAGTCAACTTTGACCCTAACACAACTGGTCTTGGTGCTGGTAACGGTCAAGGATTTGAGTTCCTAACAGGACCAAGTAGTAAAAGATATGGTATGAGCGTTAACCTATCATTTTAATAATATAAACAAGAATAAAAATGAAAAAAATAAATAAAATTTCAATATTATTAATTCTACTTCTTGGATTGACTTTCACTTCTTGTGAAACTACAGATTTAGATTTAGTAAATGATCCAAATCAAGTTACTGTTGTAAATGGTGACTTAGAAAGATACATGACTGCCATTCAAGTAGACTTTAAAAGTTTTGCAAATGCAATGGGTGGAAATGGAGCTGCATTGGTAAGAATTGGTCAAATGGGATCTGTTAATTATGTAAATGCATTCTCACCAGCCAGCACCAATTTTGAATGGAGATTGGCATATTCTAATATGTTTTCTGATATGAAGAATGCTGAAGAATTGGCTAATGCAGTTGGAGGAAGAAATAAACACATTGGTGTAATGAAAGTTTTAAAAGCTTATACTTTAATGAGCCTAGTGGACTACTTTGGAGATGTCCCTTTTTCTGAAGCAACTAATTTAGCAGATTTCCCTCAACCTAACGCTGATGATGATGCTACTGTTTATGCAGCTGCAATTAGCATGCTAGACGAAGCTATAACCTTATTACAAGACGATGAGAGTATTAGCATAGGAGTTGATTATTACTATAACAACAACTTTGACAAGTGGGTGAAACTTGCAAATACATTAAAAATGAATGCCTACCTTAACACAAGATTAGTGGACGGTGATGCAATAAATAAACTTAATGCAATTGCAAATTCTGGTAATTTTATAGCATCGACTGCTGATGATTTCCAATTTAGATATGATGTTGTTGTAAACAATCAAATTGATTCAAGACATCCTGGTTACCAATCAGATTATACCGCTGGAGGTGTAACAGGTTACCAGTCTAACTGGATGATGAATGAAATGCTACAAGATGGTGATCCAAGAATACGATATTACTACTACAGACAAAATGATTGTACTCCTAACAGTATAGGTGAAGACGGCGTAGCTTGTCCTCCTAATCCAGAAGCATTATTTTGTTCTACTCAAGCTAAACCTGTTCATTACCCAGGAAGTATGGTGTTTTGTAGTGTTGAAGATGGTTACTGGGGAAGAGATCATGGATTTGGCGGAGGTATTCCACCAGATACATTCTTAAGAACTGCACGTGGAGTTTACCCAGTTGGTGGTAACTATGATGATAGCCGATTTGCATCGGTTGGCCTTGAACAAGGTGGTGGCGGAGCAGGAATAACGCCTATCTGGCTAGCCTCTTGGTCTCACTTTATGTTAGCGGAAGTTGCTTTAGTTTCAGGTGGTGCTGCAAGTGGTTACCTTCAAGATGCTATGCAAATTTCTATCGATAAAGTTATGGGCTTTGGATCTCTTGATGGAGATGCAGATCTATCAACTACTGATGATGGAGGAACGGTACCTACATCTGGTACGGTAAGTGATTATATCTCTGCAAAAGTTACTGAGTTCAGTAACGGAGATATGGCTACTAAGTGGAACATATTAGGTTTACAAAGTTTTGTAGCTCATTTCGGGAATGGATCCGACTCCTACAACTTTTACAGAAGAACAGGTTACCCAACAACGTTACAGTTTACGGTTGAGCCTACTCCTGGAAATTTTGTAAGATCATTTTTCTACCCTGCTGATGAAGCAACACCAAACCCAAATATTACTCAAAAACCTAATGTAGATGGTCAAGTGTTTTGGGACAACAATCCTTCATCACCTGGATTTCCATCAGCTAATTAATATAAAAACAAATAATTATGAAAAACATATTTAAATCAATATTAGTAGCAATTGTAGTCCTTGGAAGTTTTACTTCTTGTGAGGAAAGCGATTTAGCAATAGACACACTATACAACGAAGTTGATACTACTGGAGCAGCATTAAGAATGTTAGCTTATCCAGATGATTTGGTAAATGTTTCAGGAGGTAATTTTTCCAACTGTATGTGTTATACTATGGAGGTACAAGAAGGACAGGGAACACCTACGCCTGATTTTAAAGAAGTTAGAGTTTACTTTTCATCTTACAACGATCAAGACACTGAATTACCAACGACAGATGCCGATGGTAACGAGTTTTCAGAGGTTTTATACCAGACGATTACCAATGCAGAATTTGATCAGTTAAGTGCAGTAAACAATCTACCAATGTACGAATTGAGTATTCCAATGGAAGAGTTAATAACTGCGTTCCCTGGAGCACAATTTACTGTTCCTTCGTTTATCGTGACCCGTTTTGAGTTAGAGATGAATGATGGTAGAGTTTGGTCGGTAAATAATGCAGGAGCTACTATGAGTGGACCATACTTTGAGTCTGCTTTCGCAAGAAAAACTATATTTCTTAATATTTAATGTAGTTTAAATAATTTTAAAAAAGCCTAGTTTCTTTCAGGAATTAGGCTTTTTTTTTAGTTAAATTTTTAAAAAAAACACAAATTACAACGAATAGTAAAATAATATTTTTATATATTTGTGTTTCATTAACTTTTTTAAAAAACATTATCATGAAAAAAAATTATTTTTTAGTAGCGTTATTATCATTTGTTATGGTAACAATGAACGCTCAATTTACTGACGACATGGAATCATACACTGACGGTGCTCCAATTTTTGAAAATTGGTGGACTGATTGGGGATGTGGTGGTGGAGCAGGATGTGCTATTATGTCATCTTCTGCACAAGCTAACGACGGATCTCTTTCTGGTTTAATCCCAAGTGATGGATCAACTGATGCTGTATTAGATTTAGGAAACAAAATATTCGGACAGTGGGCTTTAGAGTTCATGATGTACGTACCAGCAGGTAAAACAGGATATTTCAACTTACAAGGTACAGTGCCAATTGGTTCTGGAGAATGGGTTGTAGGAAACATCTTCTTTAATCAAGATGGAGCAAACCCAGGTGGTGGATCAATTGATGATTCAGCAGTAGGATTAGTAGAATTTACATACCCTGAGGGAGAGTGGTTTTCTGTTGTAATGAATGTTGATATTTCTTTAGGAATTGGTGCTGCGACATGGCAATTTGCTGTTGCTGGAACTGATGTACTTCCTGCAGGAACTCCATTCACAAGTTCTGATGGAACAACTGCAAGTTCTTTAGGTGGAATTGATTTCTTTTCAATTGATGGAAACAATGAGTACTACATTGATACAGTAAATTATGTTGAAGGTTTCTTAGGAACTGATAGTTTTGACTCAAAAGGATTTAGATCTGCAATGAGCAATGGAACATTAACATTAAGAGCTCAAGAAAACATTAATTCTGTTGCAATTTACAACATGTTAGGACAGCAAGTATACAATGCTAACGTTAATTCAATGAATTCAACTGTTAACATGTCTAACTTAGCAAATGGAACTTACATTGTAAAAGTTAACATCAACGGTGTTGAAGGATCTGTAAAAGTTATTAAGTAATAACGTATAGATTTACAAATCTTAAAAAAGACTGTCTGAAAAGACAGTCTTTTTTTATACCTAAAATCTAATTATGAAAAATAAAGAGAATACTATTTTTGGAATACACCCTATTCTGGAAGCTTTGAACTCAGAGCTAGTAATTGACAAGTTATTTATACAAAAAGAATCTAGTAATCCAAAAATACAAGAAATTGAAACTATTTGTGAGACGAGTGATGTTACAATTAATTATGTCCCTATAGAAAAACTAAATCGATTGACTAAGGGAAATCACCAGGGTGTTGTTGCTATCACCTCTCCCATTCCATTTCATTCTTTAGAAGGTCTAATAGAAAAAATAATTCAAGAAAAAGAAACCCCTCTATTTTTAATTTTAGACCAACTAAGCGATGTTAGAAATTTTGGCGCTATTATCAGGACTGCAGAATGTACAGGAGTTGATGCTATAATTATCCAAAAAAAGGGTGGAGCACCCGTAACTGGCGACACAATAAAAACCTCAGCTGGTGCAATTTTTAAAATTCCTATTTGTAAAGTAGATCATATTAAAGATGCTATTTTTTATCTTAAAGCTAGTGATATCATTACTATTGCAGCTACAGAAAAAACCAACGAAACTATCTATGATTTAAGTTTAAATAAACCTTTAGCCATTATTATGGGATCTGAAGGTAAAGGAGTTTCAAAATCTGTTTTAAATATTGTAGATTATAAAGCAGCGTTACCTTTATTGGGAGAAATAAACTCCCTTAATGTTTCTGTTGCATGCGGCGCTTTACTTTACGAAGTTGTTAGACAAAAAAATCTATAAATCATCCTCTTTTTTTAGTTTCTTTTTTTTTAAAACATAATTGATGGTAGGAGTAGTTTGTGCTTCATCTATAGCATCAGCTTTGGTATCTATAAAATTACCATCCTCATCAAAATTTCTCATAAAAGGATCGTTACTTGGATCGTAATCTTCTTTTTGCCAAGCATATTTTTTTTTCGGAAGCGTTTGTTTGTTAAAAATAAATGCAAATACAACACCTACCATAAAGCCAGATAAATGACCTTCCCATGAAATTTTAGGATCTGTTGGGAATATATACCAAATAAAACTTCCATATAAAAATATAACTCCAAAAGACAGGGCTGTTAACTGGTATTGTTTAGAGATGATTCCTCTAAACATTAAAAAGGCTGTTAGCATATAGATGACTCCGCTTGCTCCTATGTGAAGTGAGGGCCTGCCAATTAACCAGGTTAAAAAACCTGTAAGCAATAAGCCGTAGATTAACACTTTCCATCTAATCGATCTATAAAAATAGAACAAAGCAGCACTCAATACTAACAGAGGTATCGAATTATTAAATAAATGCTTGGTATCACCATGAATAAATGGACTAAAAAGAATCCCTCGTAAGCCTTCAAATTTTCTAGGGTAAATTCCTAAATAGTTAAAGTTAAAGTTAAATCTAGATTCTATCCAAAAAACTACAACTATTGATAGTAATATTAATAGAGGATACAACAAAACCTCATTGGAATAATACAATTCATTTTTACGATTCATAGTTAATTAACTTCAAAAAACAAACCTAAATAAAAATTCGGTTAAATTGTCAGTTATCGCATTTGAATAAAATTGTATTTTTACAACTATGAGTATTCCTTTAGCAGAACGAATTAGGCCAAAAAAATTAGATGATTATCTTAGTCAGAAACACCTAGTAGGTAAAAATGGAACCCTAAAGGCACAGTTAAGCACAAACATGCTTTCATCGATGATATTTTGGGGCCCTCCTGGTACAGGAAAAACTACCCTAGCTACGATTCTAGCAGAAGAATCTAACAGACCTTTTTATGCATTAAGCGCAATTGATAGTGGAGTAGCTGCCATTAGAGAGGTAATAGAAAAAGCAAAAAAAAGCACTACGCTTTTCTCCACTAAAAACCCGATACTGTTTATTGATGAAATACATCGATTCAGTAAATCTCAACAAGATTCCCTATTAAAAGCAGTGGAAAAAGGTTGGATCACTTTATTTGGAGCTACTACTGAAAACCCAAGTTTTGAAGTAATTCCCGCACTCCTTTCGCGGTGCCAAGTTTATACCCTTAATCCTTTTACAAAAAAAGATTTAGAGCAGCTTTTAAGCCGTGCAATAGCCCAAGATGAGTTCTTGTCTAAAAAAAGAATAAAACTAAAGGAAACAGCAGCTCTCATGCGTTTATCAGGAGGAGACGCCAGAAAACTTTTAAACATACTTGAGTTGGTCGTTCTTTCAGAAAGCTCGGATACAGTTATGCTAACTAATGATATGGTTTTGGATAAAGTACAAAACAATACCGTTTTATATGATAAAACTGGCGAACAACACTATGATCTTACATCTGCGTTTATTAAATCTATTAGAGGAAGTGACCCAAATGCAGCAGTATACTGGCTAGCAAGGATGGTCGAGGGTGGCGAAGATTTAAAATTTATTGCCAGAAGATTAATTATATTAGCTTCTGAAGATATTGGGAATGCAAATCCAACTGCATTGGTGCTTGCTAATTCAACTTTTCAAGCTGTCACGACTGTTGGTTATCCAGAAGCTCGTATTGTACTAAGTCAATGTGTAGTTTACCTCGCTGCATCTCCAAAAAGTAACGCATCGTATATGGCCATCAAAGAAGCGCAACAATTAGTAAAACAAACTGGAAACCTAGCCGTTCCTTTGGCCATTAGGAATGCACCTACCAAGTTGATGCAAGAGTTAGGGTATGGAAAACAATACCAGTATGCACACGATTTCGATGGTAATTTTGTAAAACAAGAATTTTTACCTGAACAACTTAAAGGTCAAAAAATTTATACGCCAGGCAACAATAAGAAAGAAAATGAATTTAGAACCTATCTCAAGAATCTTTGGAAGGATAAGTATGATTATTAATTTTGATATTTGTAAGTTACTTTATGAGTACCCTCCCCGATTATCAAATTATTAAATTCATCAAATTCTGCTTTTAATTTATTTTGTTGAGAATCATAAAAAATGATTGAAACGTCTTTGATTGTTATTTTTCCTTTTAATAACAAATCGTTGTTTGCTCCAGTTTTTTCTAGGTATAGTGAATATCCTGTAGCTGTTTTTCTCAACAAGAAATTTTGACTTGAATAGGTATAGCTGGTATAGGTTGAGTTTGGGAAATTAGCCGTCGTAAGCGAATACATTGGCGGATCGCTTGCGGTTATTTTTAACGAAGTCTGCAGATTATTTTCTAGTTCTTTTTGCTGAATGTCCATAGCTATAAACTCTTCAAAAGCATCTCTCATGGATTCGTAGTAAGCCTCCTTATAGTCTTTAATCTTACTTTTACCAAATTTAGTTCTGTAAACTTCATTTCCGTGACAATCCCTCAATACAAGTTGAATTTTTGTGATAATAAAACCCGGAGTCCCCTCTGCATCAACCCATAAACCTTCACATCGCTTAACATTCTCAGGTACCTCAGCGTTAAAAAAAGCATGAAAGCCATATTTGTTGAATAAAAATTTTGTGAGGGAGTTCAATTGATATTTATCTTTTTCAGTTTGAAATTCAAACTGTTCTGAAATCACCACGTACGAATAATCATTTAACGATTTTTGAGAAAAACTATGTAGGTTGATTCCCAAACAAAAAAACACCACTAAAAAAAAATTACTAATTTTCATCAATTATTATATTTAATCCTAGCTGTAAAGATACACTTTTTGCCTTAGCAATATTGCCATACCATTGAAGGTTGTTAGCAACAACATAAAAGTTGACCATTTTGATATTGGTCACCAATCCCAGACCAAAATTAGTATACGAATAGGAATCTACGGTGTACGTTGTCTTAAGTGTTAAATAATCTGATATTTTTCGATAATAAAATAAAGTAGTGGCAAATTGAGGCCCTTTTGGTCTAAATACATTGAACATTTGAACCCCAATCGATTGGTTGTATCGTTGATCTTCTCCTGTGTCTAAACAATTACAAACATCGTTAGCACCTACTGTTTTTCCAAAATTATATTTTAGCGAAGCATACGTTTTTAAAGGTCTCATTTGAGAGTATGTATTATAGGTGGTATCAATAGGGAAAGTGTCTTCAATTTCATCAATTAAATCTCCATAATATGGAGGTGCAGATTCATCGCTTCCAAGAGGCGGGAATAATAATTCGATTCCTTCAAAAGTATAATCTCCTTTTGTGCTATAACTTTGAACATCTTTTGTATGAAAAATGGTTCCTAGATCAATAAAACTAGCACTTGCAGTCCATTTTTCATTGATTTCATAGGTGGCTCCAAAATCGATTCCTAATCCTAAATTCCCGCCAAAAAAAGCCCTGTTTGAAATTTTATTTGTTATTTGGCTGGAATCCTCTAAATCAATTAATGGAGCAATACCAGAGGTATTTAAACTTAAATTTATATTCGTAGCAATATGCTCATATATATTATTTCCAGATTCACTAATTCTTGTTTCAAAAGTTCCTGAATTATCAGTACTACTAAAACTAAGTAGACTTGAATAAATTTTTGCTCTAGCACCTATGGTTAATTTTTTATTCCATCTTTTAGTAGCGCCTAAATGATACACCACTAAAAGATCCCCCCTTGTATTGATTTCTCCTAGGTCAAATGCTTTTCCTATATCGTTTGCATTTCCTTCCCAAGCCAACACAGCAAGATCTTTAGGAAAATATAATACCATATCAAACTCTTGGTATATCCCACCAGAAAAATAAAATTCTTTTCTGTTTTTCCAACCAAAATTTAAAACTTCTAACTGTTGGGTTGCTGTAAAAAAATCACGGTCGTCCAATTCGAATATTTTATTTCTAATTCGAGTATTGATATCGATACTGGATGTTTGGAATATATCGTAAGCAGAAACTCCGGAAGAGCCTCCATTAAAATGAAAATGAGACATTAATGGAATTCCAAAATGAAACTTGTTAACAATTCTAGTTCCAGGATTTAGCATTAATGATTGAGGTGTTTCGTCTAACCCATAGAGCACCTCTTTATTTTGTGAAAAAAGTAAGAAGCCACAGAAGAAAAAAACACAAGAGAAAAGGTATTTCATTGTTCTAGTCTTATATAGTAGGTAGCTTTTGATTGTAAATCCAAATTTCCATCAAACGTATTTAGGGAGGAATTTGCAATGGTATTTACCACCACTTTGGTAGCCGAAGTTAAATTGACAAGATCATTATTTTCAATAATCTCAGTAAATTCAGTAATTACGGGATTAACAGTATTGCCATCTTGAATCGGTATAGACACTTCATATTGAATTTCATTAGCATCGTTTAAAAACTGATATTCAGTTATCAAAGAAATTGGGAAACTATTGGTGTTTTTAAAATAAAAATCTGCTCGAATAATTGCCTCTGTAGCTACTTCACTATTTAAAAAATCATAATTGGTCGTATCCGATACTATTAAATTATTGGCATCTATATCTGTAAAATTTTGAGAATTAATATTAAAAAAAATAAAATCAAGTTCCACAAGGGGGGTCAATTCTATGGCATCGGTTTGATTAAAGTCGGTATCTTTTACACAAGCATTGAATAAGAATAAAACACTAGTGACCAAGAATAATAAGCATATATTCTTTTTCATGGATAGAATTTTAGTATACAACGTAAATATAAAACTCTTTATTACAAATAGTTCTTTATTTCCAGAAGTGAATCTATGGCCTTTATTTTTTGCGAAATGCTTTCATTCCGATAATTATAAAAAATAGTTTGCATTCCAATATTTTTTGCTCCTAATATATCTGCCTCGAGAGAATCTCCAATCATGATACAATCGGCAGCTTTGGAATTAGCCTTGTGGAGCGCAGTTAAAAATACTTTTGGATTGGGTTTTTTTACACCTACTTCTTCTGAAGTGGTAACGCTTGAAAAATAGTGATCAATACCACTGTTTTTCAATTTTTTATGTTGAACTTCTTCAAAACCGTTGGTGATAATGTGAAGTTTATATTTTAAATTTAAATAATCTAAGATTTCTAGGGCGCCATCAAAAAGATGATTATCAAAAGGAAGTTCATGTATATAAGAATCCGCAATTTCATCAATTTTTTGAGTTGTGTAGAAGATATCAAAATTTTTAAACGAATCTTTAAGTCTTCCTCGTCGCAATTGTTCTTTGCTTACCTTATCCTCACGATATTTTTTCCAGTAGGCTATATTTATGGGTTCATAAACTCTTAAAAAAGCCTCAAATTCGATGTTAATTTTAAATTTTTTAAAAACTCTCTTAAAAGCAAGCATTGAGTTTTTGTCAAAGTCCCATAAGGTATGATCTAAATCAAAAAAAACATCTGTAACTAACTTCTTTTTATTCATTCAATTGTAATTTATTGAGTTCTGAAAACATTTTTTTCCAAACCATATTCCTTTTGGAATTAATAAAATTATAATTATAAAAAATCATCGAAAAAGTACCATTAACGTCTAGAACCGAATTTTTAATTTTTTCGACAACACCTCTTCTTTTAGCAGTCGAAACACCATCAAATGCTTTAGTTGTCATTGCAATTGGATGAATTAATAACGGGGCAACAATTTCATAATCCAAGTCATAAAACAAAAAAGGAGTACAGGTACTTGCTCGAAAACCAATGATCGATTCATAAACCATGGTAAAATCTTTTTTCACTTCTAGCTCAACAAGATTTCGATAATTATGAGGTAAACTTACCAAGTATTGATCATTAATAGAGCTTACTAATCTTCTATTTGTTATGGCTTCTATTTTTTCTTTTTCATCATTTTGTGTTGTTAAGCTTTTAAGTGCTGCAAAAGAAAAGAGCAAGCCTATTTCTTTATAGTCAGAAATATTTTTAATGAGTAATTTAAGCGCTGACTTTTGGGCGGATAAACTTTCTTGATAATTTTTAGAGTCCCCCAGTAAAAAAAAGACTGTTAAGGTATTTTTATTTTTTTTTACGCTATTTATAACCCATTTAAATGTATTGAACGGATCTTTTCTGAAGCCAGATAACACACTCGTTCTATTAAAAATATTTTTTATGTTGAACTTTATTAAATCATCTAAATACCCAACTAGTGATCTCAACACTCCTTTACTTTGGTATAAGAAAGGATGGCCCGCGTGAAGTAGTGTATGAACGGTTGGGTTTCTATTCAAAAAGTTAAGTTCCGGAAAATATTTCAATAACAATTCCTTGAACTTATACGCCCATATATCGACGACAGGAGCCTCTAAAAATTCGGATTTAAACGCGATACTTTCCGAGGCTAAAAAACGCCCCTTATGATCTTTAACATGAGGCAAATACTCTTCATATCTTGATATAAGGTAAAAACTAGCAGAAAATATATCAAATGGTAGTGAACTATTTTTTCCCACCGAAAAAAAACATTTAGTTTCCTCCCAGTCTTTTACTACAATATCTATACTATCAAATCCCTCTTGCAATAACAAATCGGTACTTTGAATAAATAATTCGTTTCCTAGCTCTTTTTTCCCATATGATATTTTTGCCCCGGGATAGGCTATAAATTCCTCGATGCTTGAAGTAAAATTAATTTGTAACCCTAAAATTCGTTTACAAATATGGTTAAAAGTATAGGTAATTCGTTGGGTGGATTTGGGGGTATATATCAATAACATAGGGATCCTAAAGTAGTCTTTTATCAGCAAAGCTAAAATACGAATTTTCAGTAATTATTAAATGGTCTACCACCTTTATATCTAGAATTTCAGCTGCTTGTTTTATTTTTTTGGTTATATTTTTATCAGCACCACTTGGTCTTAATGCCCCAGATGGGTGGTTATGAGCAAGTACTAAACCAACTGCACCTATTTGAAGAGCAGATTTCAATATTAACCTAAGGTCAACAGAGGTACTGGTAATACCCCCTTTACTTAAAAAAGATTTCATCAACACTTTGTTGGAGCTATTGAGATAAATAACCCAAAACTCTTCATGGAACAATTCACCAATAATAGGCTGCATTAATTCAAAAACAGACCGGCTTGAAACAATTTTTTTTTTAATCAAAGCTCTTTCGCTTCTCCGCCTTCTGCTCAATTCGAGTGCAGAAACAATAGTAATCGCTTTAGCCTCGCCAATACCTTTAAATTTCGTTAACTTTTTTACCGTAAGCTTTCCTAATTCATGTAAACTAAAATTAACAGAAGCTAATATCCGTTTACTCAAATCTACTGCACTTTCATCTTTGTTACCTGAACCAATTAAAATAGCTATCAACTCGGCCTTACTTAACGAATTTTTACCTTTTATTAAAAGTTTTTCTCTTGGTCGATCCTCAATACTCCAAGATTTTATCGAAAAAAAGGATTTTTTTTTCTTCAAAATATTAAATTTTTATTGGGGGAGTTTTTAAAGATAATAAGATTGATTAAAAAAGAAAATTTATACGAGTTATTTTATATAAATAAAAACAAAAGAAGGTGTTTAAAGGTGTATTAATGTATTTCACCTATAGTTATTGTTTTTTTAACTAACTTTATTTTTTTTTAATGAATAATCTTTAGTACTATTGTACCCTCATTAAAGTGATTTTTAATGAATGTACTATCCTCACAAAAACAACTAACTATTTAAATATTTTATTAAATAAGTATTGTAGTAGAAGACAAATTAACCAAAATCAAATTTATAGCAGGACTTACAACGTCATGTATTTTATTTTTAAACTGAATTAGTTTTGTCCTGTAATATTTAAAATTAACAATTATGAAAAATTTATTTCTTATCGTAGTTATGACATTTAGTGGAATGATTGCACAAAACGACAAGTTTGTATTTCCAGAAAATCAACAAAGCGATTTAAACAAGCAACAGCTGGTATTTGAAGTAGCTGGAACTCCCAAAGAATTGTATCATAAAACAATAAATTTTTTAGAAAAAAAATATCAAAACTCATGTTTTGTTTTTTTAACTAAAGAGGAAGGGGAAACATTAAAAGTAGAGACTAATTCAAAATTATACAAATGGCAAGGTATTAAGACATGTACTTCGTATCAAGTTGAATTTGAATTTAAACAAGATCAAATTGGAGTTTCAGTGCTAAATTTGACGACTGGAAATTACGATATACAAGAAATGTGTTCCTACAATTATACTCACAAACCAAAAGGAGCCATTAAGAAAAGTAAAAAACGATTTACGTTAAATGTAATCCAGGGGATGAACACTTTAATGAGCGATATGTATACAGGTATCCAAAAAAGCCTTCCCATTTCAACACAAAATGAGGATTGGCTGATCGCTTCCAAGCAAAAGTAAAACGTAAAAAACGTCATAATTGGCTAAAAACTAGGCAAATTAGCTCATAAAATTGGGGTAAACCACCAAAAAAAACCCAAATTAAGTTACGAATAAAGCATTTTTCGTAGGTAAGTTTTAGCAAAATTTATCAAATCTGTTTTTTCCATATTTTATTTTTTTGGTTATCGTAAAAATTATCAATTATTTCATTTTGATAGTGATCAACCTAAAAAAAAAGTACAATTTTATAGGCTAATTTTGTACTATGGTTAATGCTTACATACGAGGAACAGGTTCTTATGCGCCTAAGAATATTGTCAAAAATGACTTTTTCGAACGTGTAGGGTCTTCAGATCAATGGATTTATGAAAATTTAGGTATCAAGGAACGTCGAATTTCAACTGGTGAAACCACAAGTGATTTAGCTTACCAAGCAGGCTTATTAGCTATTCAGAATGCAAACCTAGTTCCCGAAGAAATTGATTTAATTATCTTGGCAACTGCAACCGCAGACCGGCTTGCCCCCTCTTGCGCTTGTTTTGTTCAAGAAAAACTGAGAGCAAAAAATGCAGTGGCCTTTGATATCTCTGCAGTTTGCTCTGGAGCATTATTTGCAACTTCTACCGGCGTACAATACATTAAATCTGGAATGTATAAAAATGTTCTGATTATTGGGGCAGACACTTTTTCAACCATAACAGATTGGTCGCGAAGAGATGCCGTTTTTTTCGGAGATGGTGCAGGAGCAATTGTACTTTCTAGTACTAACGAAGATAAAGGATTTATTGACTTTATATTGCATACAGACGGAATTGGGAAAGAGCATTTTACCGTTCCTGCCGGAGGGTCGGAACAACCTGCTTCAAAAGAAACTATTGATAATGGCCAACATTTCTTTCAGATGAATGGCCCTGAAGTTTATAAAACTGCTGTTGAGGTGGTCCCAAAATGTATTTCTGAGATACTTTCGAAAAATAGAAGACATATTGATGAGGTTAAGTTTTTATTGCCACATCAACCAAGTATAAAAATACTTCAAGAAGTTGCAAGACGAGTTGATATGCCTTTTGAAAAAGTTAAAACTAATATGGACCGATACGCTAACACATCTGGAGGTACCATACCAATTATCCTTGACGAAACCTTAAAAAATAACACATTTGAACCCGGCGATTTATTATTGTTTGCTGCCGTAGGAGCTGGCTGGACTTGGGGAACCGCCCTATACAAATGGTAATTTAAAAAATTACATTTCTTAAACATTTAAATATATGCTTTCAAATACTACATTTTTAATTACCGGAATTGCAGATAAACATTCTTTGGCAATGTTTGTGGCAAAGCAAATAATCAAACAAGGTGGTAAGGTTGTTTGTACAGGACTTGGTGTGAGTAAGCATCACACAAATTTATCAGAAAAAGCAAAAAGGTTTCTCAATAAAAATTATGAAGATTTCAAACTAGCTGTTTTCCAAGAACTTGGTGATACACATGTTGAAATACTAGACGCCTCTTTGGATGAAAATATAGACACTTTTGCTCAGGAGCTTTCTAATAAAGGAGTGAAACTAAACGGTTTTCTGCATGCAATAGCCATGGATAAGACCATTCGTAAAAAAGAGGTAAAACCCCTTCTAGATGTTACAAAAGATGAGTTTTGTGATACCATGAATGTATCTGCCTACTCTCTTATAAGACTATCTCATTATTTGCTTAAATACAATGTATTACAAAAGGGCGCCTCTATTTGTTCTTTGAGCTACATAGCAGCTGCTAAGGTAACGTTTCATCCCTACCGAAATATTAGTATTGCAAAGGCAGCACTAGAAAGAATAACAGTAGAGCTAGCCGATGAACTTGGAAGATCTCATGGCATTCGAGTTAATGTAATTAGATTCTCAACCTACATGGGAAGTAAGGCTGGAAATGCAACATTAACAGAGCAGGACATTGAGACTGCAAATAAAATGAGCCCGCTTGGCAATGCAAAACCTATGGATCTTGCCCATGAGATTGTGCATTTGTTTAGACCAAAACTTTCTATTACCGGAGAAATAAGACATGTTGATGGTGGGTATAATATTACAGGATAAAATTTAATACTTATAATTTTAATGAACATAGAGATGGGAAAAAAAATCTACTTCTTCGTATTACTAGTAATCGTTATTATTTGTGTTTATAGTGCAAGTAATTACCAGGAATTAACATCTGCAATAGATTCTGGGGATACAGCCTGGATGATAGTAGCTAGTGCATTTGTATTACTGATGACTCCAGGCTTATCATTCTTCTATGGAGGTATGGTATCTAAGAAAAATATTATTTCTACGATGCTTCAAAGTTTCATTGCTCTTGGTGTGGTAAGCATCTTGTGGGTGTTAATAGGATTTAGTTTGGCATTTGGTGATAGTATTGGCGGTATAATTGGCAACCCCCTCACCTATTTTGCATTTAACAATGTGGGATTAGAACCAAACCCAGATTTTACTTCAACAATACCGTTTTTACTTTTTGCCTTATTTCAATTAAAATTTGCAATTATAACACCCGCATTAATTACTGGTAGTTTCGCAGGTCGCGTTCGTTTTAGAAGTTATATCTTTTTTATGGTGCTTTTTAGCCTACTTATATACAGTCCACTTGCACACATGACATGGCATCCAGATGGTCTTTTTAGAAATTGGGGTATTTTAGATTTTGCAGGAGGAACTGTAGTACATATGTCTGCGGGCTTTGCTGCCCTAGCTGGTGCTATATTTTTAGGTAAAAGAAAAGAGGTAGAACTAAGTCCTGCAAATGTTCCATACGTAATTCTAGGAACAGGACTACTGTGGTTTGGATGGTTTGGATTTAATGCTGGATCTGCCCTTGGAGCAAACTCAGATGCAGTAATTGCATTTGCCAATACAAACATTGCCTCTGCAACTGCAATGATTACTTGGGTTTTCTATGAAAGAATGCTGGGCAGAAAAATGTCTGCAGTAGGCGCCTGTATTGGTGCTGTAGTAGGGCTTGTGGCTATTACGCCAGCGGCAGGTTTTGTAAATATTGGCCAATCAATGTTTATTGGATTTATAGCGGCTATTATTTCAAACTATGCAATTCATTTAAAAAACAAAACCAATGTTGATGACACCCTTGATGTATTTCCAAGCCACGGTGTTGGAGGTATTGTTGGAATGTTACTAACAGCTGTGTTTGCCGAGCAGGTGGGGCTTATATATGGTCAAACAGATACATTTTTGTATCACCTTTTAGGATTGGCACTTGTATCCGTGTATTGCTTTTTTGGAAGTTACCTACTATACATGATTGTTGACATGATTTTAACAATGCGTGTAAGAGAAGATCAAGAAGAAAGAGGACTTGATTTGAGCCAGCACGGGGAGAAATTAGAATAAATAATTTTAACAGTAGAATGACAAAATAAAAGCTTATTTATTAACTTTGTATTTGAATAAAAAAATTAGTGCCACCCCATATCGTAATGGCATCAATCATTCTCCCTATGATAAGAAAAATTAGTTCGATCCTTATAATACTTTCTATTTGTATTTCAGTAAATGCGCAAGTAACTGATGAAAATACTGTTTTAGAAGTAGAAGAAAAAACGGATCAGGAAGTCAATGGTAACGATAAAAAAGTAAAAAAAGTCATTATACCAACCCTATCCTACAACAACAGCATTAAAGCTTCTTTTGGTGTTATGGCTGGAATGTTTTATCACACCAAAATTAAAGATACGATATCTCCAGAGTCCATTTCAATGTTTATTGCTTCCTATTCTACCAATAAAACATGGTTTGCAATACTTCCTAATAAATTTTATTTGAAAGAAGATAAATACCGATCGATATTTGTGGCAGGTGTTGGAAATGTTAATTTTCAAACCTATCTTGATTGGGGAAATATTTTTAATAATCTACCCATAAACCCTCCTCCTATTTTTGGAGAAGAGGGTACTTTTATTGATTATTCAACTAAGTTTGAATTTGTTTATACCAACTTTACAGTGAATATTTATGACCGCCTATACTTAGGTTTAAACTTCATGTATGCTCACACTAATACAACGTTTGATATCACTGAAAATCTGTCAGATTCTCAAAATTTATTTGGTTTTGGATTGTCTTCTGAATATGACAAAAGAGACAATCAGATGCTCCCAATTACTGGGTTCAATTCGAAATTATTCACCAATACTTTTTTAGAAAGTCTAGGAAGCACTACCAATTATACGAATATAACTTTTGAGTACAATAACTATTTTAAGCAAGGAGAACTAAACACACTACTTTTAAGAGCCTACGCACAAGCAGCCTTTGGAGACGTTCCCTTTGCAGGACAAAATGTGGTTGGCATGGACGATTTGCGAGGATACTCCAACGGAAAATTTAGGGCTAACCAAGTATATGATCTGCAATCAGAGTACAGACATTGGCTTTCAGATAAATGGGGTTATGTCGCTTTTGGAGGGATTGCTACTGCAATAGATAAAGCTAGTGAATTAAGTTTCGAAAAGCTATTACCCGCAGCAGGAGTTGGCGTGCGGTTTATGGCTATTCCAAGTTCAAAAATTTCTGTTGGCATTGATGTTGCTGCTGGTAAAGATGATTGGGGGGTTTATTTTAGAATTGGCGAAGCTTTTGGCAGGTAAACTCAAAAAGTGCTATTTTTAAACATTAAACTCCTAAAAATGAGATTTCAATAAAAATCATTTTCCAAAAGGAATTTAATTTAATAAAGACAAAAAAAAGCACTTTCTAATAGTAATTAAAATAATTGCTTTAATTCATCAAAATTAAGTCCTCCATAATTACCACTACTCATTAATAACAAAGACGTATTGTTAAATTTTTGGGAAAACAAAAAGTCTTTAAATTCCGAAGGGTTAGTATAAACTAAAAGATCATCGCTCTGAAAAGCATCCTTAATTTGTTGTTGACTTATGGCTTGTAATTTTTTAATTTCTACAGCATGTGGCGAGTAAAATACGACTCCATGATCTGCAGCATCTAGTGTTCCTCGATATTGATTAAGAAACTCAGGGTTTAAGCTGCTATAGGTGTGTAATTCTAAACAAGCAATCAGTTTTCTGTCAGGAAATTGGTTTTTTAATGCATTGGTTGTTGCTAATACTTTTGAAGGAGAGTGTGCAAAATCTTTATAAGCGACGGCGTTATCGGTTTCTGCTATTTTCTCCAATCGTTTGCTTGCTCCTTGAAAAGATGAAATGGCCTCGTAAAAATCATTTTCATCTATTCCTATTTGCTGACAAATCCATTTCGCTCCTGCTAAATTATTTAAATTATGTTTTCCAAATATCTCAATAGGCATGGGTCCCTCATCAGTTTCTAAAATTGTAATTCCATTTTCCACGGTGTAATCCGGAGTTTGATAGGGAAATTTTCTAATGGTATTTTCTGAACTTTCAACAACTTTTTTTACCTCATCATCTTCTATATTATAAGTGACGCTTCCTCCCTTAACAATCGAGTCGATAAAAATTTTAAACTGTTCTACATATAGGTCCCAAGTAGGAAATACATTAATATGATCCCATGCTATTCCACTCAATAAAGCAATATTGGGTTGATACAAGTGGAATTTTGGACGTCTGTCAATAGGTGAACTAAGATATTCGTCACCTTCCAAAATAATAAAATCATTCTCATCCGTCAATTTAACCATGACATCAAATCCTTCCAGCTGGGCACCTACCATATAGTCTGCCTCTTTATCAAAATAATGCAATACATGAAGTATCATGGATGTAATGGTCGTCTTTCCATGACTCCCTCCAATAACGACTCTTGTTTTAAATTTAGATTGCTCGTATAAAAATTCAGGATATGAATAAATTTTTAAGCCTAAGCGTTGAGCCTTTAATAACTCTTTATTATCAGCTTTTGCATGCATCCCAACAACAACAGCATCTAGATTATTAGTTATTTTTTCTGGGAACCAACCAAATACTTCTGGTAAAATCCCCCGAGCTTCTAATCGTGTTTTTGACGGGTCAAAAATAACATCATCGCTACCTGTTACATTGTCTCCTTTTAAATGCAATGCCAAAGCCAAATTATGCATAGCTGCTCCACCAATAGCAATAAAATGTATATTCATAAGTAGAATTAATAAGTATCCTTAAATACCTGTTTAAGGTAAAAAATATTTTTTTTAATCAGTGCTTCGAGTTATTTAACATCTCCCAGAGCCTGTCTTTTAGTTCCATTAAGCCTTTTTGAGCTACCGCAGAGAAAAATATATAAGGAATTTCTTTAAAATCTCTATCCAATTCTTGCTTCATTTCTGCTTGTAACTCGTCATCTAACATATCGCATTTAGAAATTGCAATTAATCGATCTTTATCTAGCATTTCAGGATTGTAACGTCGTAACTCATCTAATAAAACATCGTATTGTTTCTTTATATCATCTGCATCTGCAGGTATTAAAAACAATAAGGTAGAATTTCGCTCAATATGTCTTAAAAAGTAATGTCCCAACCCTTTTCCTTCAGCAGCTCCCTCAATGATTCCTGGAATATCTGCCATTACAAAGGTTTGATGATCACGATATTCAACAATTCCTAAATTTGGTTTTAAAGTGGTGAATTCATAATTGGCTATCTTTGGTTTTGCCGCAGTTACAACCGAAAGTAATGTTGATTTACCTGCATTTGGAAAACCTACCAAACCGACATCTGCTAACACCTTTAACTCTAGTGTGATATTTACTTCTACCCCATCTAATCCTGGTTGTGCGTATCTTGGAGTCTGATTGGTTGAACTTTTAAAGTGATCATTGCCCAAACCACCTTTTCCTCCAGCTGCAATAATAAATTCTTGTTCTTTTTCAGTGATTTCAAGGAGGATATTTTGATTTTCAGAATCTCTAACTACAGTTCCCAGCGGAACTTCTATGATTACATCCTCACCATCTGCACCCGTACTTGTTTGTTTACTTCCAGCACCACCGTGACCTGCTTTATAATGTCTTTTAAACTTTAAATGATACAGTGTCCAAAGATTTGAGTTTGCTCTTAAAATGACGTGACCTCCACGACCTCCATCACCTCCATCTGGACCCCCTTTGGGTATGTATTTTTCACGACGTAAATGAGCACTCCCTTGCCCTCCTTTACCAGAAGTTAGGTGCATTTTTACATAGTCTACAAAATTTCCTTCAGTCATAATTTAAATCGCAAATTAAATTCTAATAAATGGTGGTTACTAAAGATTGTCAATAACCTTACATAGTCTTTGGGTAACTTCCTCGATATTTCCAACTCCATGAACTCCAAAATATTTGTTTTGTTCTTGATAGTAATCTTTTAAAACAGCAGTCTTTGTGTTATACTCATTAAAACGATTTCTAATTTTAGATTCATCTTGATCGTCAGATCTTCCACTAGTTTCTCCCCTTTTTAACAATCGCTCTACCAATAAATCTTCATCCACTTCTAGTGCTATCATTCCATTAATCCCTTCTCCTTTATCAGCTAGAAAACTATCTAAAGCGGCTGCTTGAGAGTGTGTTCTTGGAAAACCATCAAAAATAAATCCATGGGCTTTACTGTTTTTATCAACTTCCGCTTTCAGCATTTCAATGGTAACCTCGTCGGGGACTAAATCTCCTTTATCCATGTAAGATTTTGCTAATATTCCTAATGGGGTTTTATTTTTTATGTTGTGTCTAAATACATCTCCAGTAGATATATGTACAAGTTGGTATTTTGTTTTTAGATACTCAGCCTGGGTTCCTTTTCCTGCCCCAGGAGGACCAAACAATACTATATTTTTCATTTTTCGCGGTTTTAACTTATATATCGCACTTAAATTTCTACCTAGACCATTATAATCAAGACCATATCCTACTATAAAATCGTTACCGATTTCCATCCCAACATAATCAATAGGATAGTTTTTTTTATATGCCAAAGGCTTATAAAACAGCGTTGCTATTTTACAACTTTTCACGTGTTCTTGTTTTAGCATTTTTAAGATTGCTTCGATCGTATTACCTGAATCTACAATATCTTCCACCAAAATTACATCACGGCCTTTTAAGGACATATCCAAGCCCATCACTTTGGACACGACTCCACTAGATTTAGTGCCTTTGTAGGATGCTACTTTTATAAAACTCATTTCACAAGTACGATCGAATTGTTTAATTAAATCGGAACCAAAAAAGAAGGCACCATTTAAAACAATTAAAAACACGGGTGATGTTTCTTTATAATCCTTGTTGATTTTTAAAGAAACACTATTAACCGCCTCTTTAACTTGTGTTACTGAAATAAATTCATGAAAAAATAAATCTTGTAATTGAATCATTTTTTATGCTAAAAAATTAAACATTTTTAATTTTTATTTTATGCTTAAAATAAAAACGCAAAGATAGGGATTAACTTATTATTTCTCGTAAACTTCTATATCTGATTAGAATGATTTATTTTTGCAGTTAACAATAAAAAAAATGGTTCATTATTTCTCATCAGATTTTACATTAGGAATTTTAGGAGGTGGTCAACTTGGAAAAATGCTTTTGTATGAAACACGAAAATTTGACATCAAAACAAGTGTTTTAGATCCAAGTGAAAATGCTCCCTGTAAAATTGCCTGCGATGCATTTGAAGTTGGTGACTTAATGGATTATGAAACCGTTTATAATTTTGGAAAAAATGTTGACATTCTTACTTTTGAAATTGAACATGTCAATATTAATGCCCTCGAAGCGCTAGAGAAAGAAGGTGTTACCGTTTACCCATCTTCAAAAACATTACGGAATATAAATGATAAAATTACTCAAAAGCAATTTTATGAAACACATCAAATACCAACTTCACCCTTTCACGTTTTTAATTCAAAAGAAGAATTAGTAACAGCCATTAAAAGCCAAAAAATAAACTATCCGTTTGTCTGGAAACAAAGCACAGGAGGTTATGATGGAATGGGGGTTCGTATAATAAGAAATCTAAATGATGTTTTAAATCTTAAAGATGTTCCGTGTATTGCTGAAAAGCTAATTCCTTTTGTCAATGAATTAGCAGTAATTGTAAGTCGAAATCCCAACGGAGAGGTTGCATCCTACCCTGTTGTTGAAATGGAATTTCATCCTGAAGCAAATCAAGTTGAGTATGTAATTTGTCCGGCACGAATTGAAAATGATATTGCTGAAAAAGCAAGAATAATTGCTGAAAAAGTATCTGATGCTTATAAGCATGTTGGCTTGTTAGCAGTTGAACTGTTTCAGACTGAAGAGGGAGAAATCCTTGTGAATGAAGTTGCTCCAAGGCCTCACAACAGCGGTCATTTTAGTATTGAAGGAAGCCTGACAAATCAATTTGAACAACATATTAGATCCATTTTAAATCTACCATTGGGAAGTACCAAAAGTAAAATTGCTGCCATCATGGTTAATCTTGTTGGAGAAGAAGGATTTACTGGTGATGCACATTATAAAAACGTAGAACACCTATTAAGTATGGAAGGAGTAACACCTCATATATATGGAAAAAAACAAACGAGACCATTCAGAAAAATGGGACATGTGACTATTGTAAATAAGGATATAAGTAAAGCACGTAAAATTGCAGAACTAGTAAAAAAGACTATAAAGGTAATAAACCGCTAATCTAAATAATAAAACTCCAGCGAATGGGGGCTAAATAAATAACAATGAGTAAAGTAGGAATAATTATGGGAAGCACAAGCGATCTTCCAATCATGCAAGAGGCTATCGACATATTAACTGGCTTTGATATAGAAATAGAGGTGGATATTGTTTCTGCCCACAGAACACCTGAAAAATTATTTGAGTATGGTAAAAATGCTCATAAAAAAGGGTTTACGGTCATTATTGCTGGCGCAGGAGGTGCAGCTCACTTGCCAGGAATGATTGCTTCGTTATCCCCTTTACCTGTGATTGGGGTTCCGGTAAAATCAAGAAAATCGATCGATGGATGGGATTCTATATTATCTATTCTTCAAATGCCAGGTGGAGTCCCTGTAGCAACAGTTGCTTTAGATGGAGCTAAAAATGCAGGTATTTTAGCTGCTCAAATAATTGGAACAAGTGATCAATGCGTGTTAGACAAAGTAGTTACCTATAAAGAAGGGTTAAAACTTAAAGTGGAAAAAGGAGCAAAAGATATTCAATAATTTTAGCAAGCCACTCAATAACCAATATTCAATTCTATTTTTATATTACCTATGAATAATCCTTTACTGACACCATTCGAAACAGCACCTTTTTCAAAAATTAAAAATGAGCATTTTTCTCCAGCTATCCATCATTTTATTGCAGTTACAAAAACTCAAATAAACGAAATTTCAGAAAATAAGGAGGCTCCAACTTTTAAAAATACGATCGAGGCTCTTGATGGCACAGGGCTTCAATTAGACAGAATTACCAGTATATTTTTTAATTTAAACAGTGCTGAAACCAATGATGAAATTCAAAAAATAGCACAAGAGATTTCACCGGCACTATCCGATTTTAAAAACGATTTATTATTAAATGAAAAACTTTTTAAAAGAGTAAAACAAGTTTATGAAAACAGAACTTCATTATCGCTGAATAAGGAGCAGGCTATGTTACTCAAAAAAAATTACAAAGGCTTTACAAGGAACGGAGCAAATTTATCAGACAAAGACAAGGAGACATTAAGAGAAATTGACGGAAAGCTTTCTAAATTAAAGTTGCAATTTGGAGAAAATGTATTGGCAGAGACCAATAAATTTTATCTACAAATTACGAATGAAAAAGAATTGTCTGGATTGCCAGATGGGGTTATTGAAATGGCTGCACAAACAGCGAAAGAAAAAAAAATGACTGGATGGGTTTTCACTTTAGACTACCCAAGTTATGTTCCTTTTGTCACGTACTCGAACCTACGTGAATTAAGAAAAAAAATTACGATTGCTTTTGGGCAGAGAGCCTTTAAAAACAATGTAAACGACAACCAAGCTTCAATACTAGAAACTGTAAACCTCCGACATCAAAGAGCTCAGCTATTGGGCTATCCTTCGCATGCACATTTCGTATTAGAAGAACGAATGGCAAAAACACCAGAAAAAGTTTTAGAATTTTTAACCGAACTACTTGAGAAAGCAAAACCCGCAGCCCAATCCGAATTTAAAAAATTGGAGGACTTCGCAAAGGAATTGGATGGCATTGATCAACTAGAAAAATGGGATGCCGCCTATTATTCTGAAAAATTAAAGCAAAAACTCTTTGATTTAGATGACGAAAAATTAAAACCTTATTTCAAATTAGAAAATGTAATTGAAGGTGTTTTCGAGATTGCCCATAAACTATATCAACTTAATTTTAAAGAAGTTTACGATGTAGACACTTATCATAAAGATGTTAAAACTTACGAGGTGACAGATCATAACAAGAATTTTATAGCGCTGTTTTATGCAGATTTTCATCCACGAGCAGGTAAAAGATCTGGTGCATGGATGACCTCGTTTAAAGCACAATACAAATCAAACACAAAAAATGAACGCCCCCATATTTCGAATGTTTGCAATTTTACAAAACCAACAAAAAGTAAACCTTCATTGTTATCTTTTAATGAAGTAACTACCCTATTTCATGAGTTTGGACATGGGTTGCATGGAATGTTGGCAAATACGACCTACAAAGGATTGTCTGGCACCAATGTTTCGTGGGATTTTGTAGAGTTGCCAAGTCAACTTTTAGAAAATTGGTGTTATGAAAAAGAAGCTTTAGAGCTTTTTGCTAAGCATTACAAAACTGATGAAATAATCCCTATGGAGTTAATTCAAAAAATTAAAGCTTCAGCAACTTTTCATGAAGGAATGCAGACGCTAAGACAAATAAGCTTTGGCTTATTAGATATCGCATGGCATGGAAAAGATCCTAGTAATATAAAAAATGTTAAGGAATTTGAAACCCTTTCATTTTCAACTACACAACTTTATCCGGATGTTAAAGAAAATTGTATGAGCACCTCCTTTTCTCATATATTTCAAGGTGGTTATTCTGCAGGATATTACAGCTACAAATGGGCTGAAGTATTGGATGCAGATGCATTCCAATATTTCAAAGCACATGGGATTTTCAATGAGAAAATTGCTACAAAATTTAAGGATACCGTATTGTCACAAGGTGGAACTTGGGACCCCTTAGAGTTATATATTAAATTTAAAGGATCTAAACCAAATCCAGAGGCTCTTTTAGTAAGATCGGGATTAATTAAGAAATAGAACTAACTTTTAAAAATCTATCTACTTCAACCTATTACCTTAATCCAAATCTATTAATCGAACAACACTCCGGTAATTTCTTTAATTATACAAATGTAGGAGTATCTGATCCTGAAATTGCAAAACATTTAATATCTAAAAATTTTTCAGCAGAATTAAAATACAAAGTCAATTTCTAAGATAAAGTTTCCGAGAATTCTTGGTTTATCGAAATTTGGAAAAGGAAAAATAAAATTTGTTAACGTAGTACATATAGGTGATTAGCTCAATACATGGAAGCTTCCCTTTGGAAAAAATCAAACTTTATATGCGTTTATTTTTTTGCAGGTTTTCTGTGGAATATGAAAAAAAAGTAACTCACAACGATAAAAAAAACTTAAGAAAACACTTCACGAAAAAATGCTAAAATAGTATTGAATAAAATTTAACAATCCAAACCAAAAGATGGGAATACTTTCTACCCAAAATGAAGAATAATATTTAGATTGGTCTTTTTTAGCATTCAATAAAAAGAATAATAAGATAGTACTCGTGATGACTAAACTATAAAAATGACCTCTTTTGATTTCATCTTTGAACGGTTCTAAAACGAGTAAAACAATAAGTAAAAAAGTTCCTATCAATTTTGTTTTATTTATTCCAATGCGTTGCGGTAACGTTTCGAGTGTTAAATCATCAAATTTTAAATCTCTAATTTCAAAAGGTAAGGTCAAAATAAAAACCAATAAAAATCTTTGAATAAAAGATAACCAAACATGTTTATTTATTAGCTCTATATGTTGATTCACTAAAGGAAGAATTAAACTTACACAAGCCCAAACCAAAGCGACAATACTTATTTTGAGTCCCGTCATATTTCTTAAATTTTTATTTTTATGCAGAGGATTTGCATATAAAAATGTTAGAATAGACAGAAATAATACAAAAACAAATGAAGCTTTTGAAAGTTCAAAACTAAAATAAAGCGCGGCCATAACAGAAACCGATTGAATCAATTTTAAGGGTAAAGAAATTTCGTATTTAGATGATTTATAAATGGGTACAAACTTTACGAAGTTATAACCCGAAATGGTACTAAAAAAAATAAAGAAATAAAACTCTGATAAAATTTTTATATCGAATTCATATGCAGTAATAGCAACCAATGCACAAACTGCAAGAGCTACATGTAAACTACTTTTGATATAAATTTTAAACCAATTCACAATACAAAAATAATCATTGTAAAATCAATCACAATTAATCGTTAAAATTGCACTGTTTTTATTTTAAAAAACATTCATTTATTGTTAAAAATTGTAGATTTGCACTTCAACTTTTAACTAGGTAAAATGAACACAGATTCTTTCGCTCAAAGACACATCGGTCCCCGAAAAAGTGACCTTGATAAAATGTTTAAAACCATTGGTGTAAACTCTATGAAAGAGCTCATAGAAGAAACCATTCCAGAAAATATTTTACTCGAAAAAAAGCTTTCTTTAGATAAGGCAATGTCGGAACAAGAATATCAAGAGCACAACAATCTACTTAGCACAAAGAACAAACTCTTTAAAACGTACATTGGTCTAGGTTACCATCATACTTTTTTACCACCGGTTATTCAAAGAAATATTCTTGAAAATCCAGGATGGTATACCGCATACACCCCCTACCAGGCAGAAATAGCTCAAGGTAGATTAGAAGCCTTGATTAATTTTCAAACAATGGTATGCGATTTAACAGGAATGGAATTATCAAATGCCTCCTTATTGGATGAAGCAACTGCAGCAGCTGAGGCAATGGCATTGTTATTTTCCGTTCGTGATCGTTCACAGAAAAAAAATAATGTTGTTAAATTTTTTGTTTCTGAAGAGGTTTTACCACAAACCATATCCTTGTTAGAAACCAGATCAAATCCACTAGGAATTAAGTTAGTAAAAGGAAATCATGAATCCTTTGATTTTTCTGATGAATATTTCGGAGCCATGTTACAATATCCTGGAAAATTTGGTGAAGTATACGACTATAAGTCGTTTGTAACGAAAGCGCATGAAGCCTCCATAAAAGTGGCAGTAGCTGCAGACATACTAAGTCTGGTATTGTTAGAAGCTCCCGGTAATTTCGGGGTTGATGTGGTCGTCGGTACCACACAACGATTTGGGATTCCTTTGGGTTATGGAGGACCGCATGCTGGTTATTTTGCCACTAAGGAAGCCTATAAACGTAATATTCCGGGGAGAATTATTGGTGTTACAAAAGATATGGATAACAACCTATCTTTTCGAATGGCATTGCAAACAAGAGAGCAACATATAAAAAGAGACCGAGCAACCTCAAACATATGTACAGCACAAGTTTTGTTAGCGGTTATGGCTGGAATGTATGCTGTTTATCATGGTCCAGATGGACTAAAGAATATTGCTGCTAAAGTTAATAAAACAACCTCTACACTAGCCACAGAACTTGAGAAGTTAGGATTTTCTCAAACAAATTCTACTTTTTTTGACACCATCGTTCTCCAAGCAAAAACAAATATAATTAAGCCCATTGCGGAAAGAAATGAAATTAATTTTCACTACATAGATGACAATAATATTAGTATCTCTTTAAACGAAACCACCACACTAAACGATCTCCATAAAATCGTCAATGTGTTTGCTGAAGCTGTACATAAAGACCCCGATAAAGTTGATTCTTTGATGGCTCATATTTCAATTCCTGAAGCTTTAACCAGAAAAACCCCTTTTTTAACAAATAAAGTTTTTAACACCTATCATTCAGAAACTGAAATGATGCGTTATATCAAAAAACTCGAACGAAAAGATTTATCTCTCAACCATTCTATGATTTCGCTAGGATCATGTACTATGAAACTTAACGCAGCTTCTGAAATGCTTCCATTGAGTAATCCTTACTGGTCTAGTGTGCATCCTTATGTTCCTCTAGAGCAAGCTCAAGGCTACCAGGAAATGTTAAAAAAATTAGAAGATCAATTAACTGAAATAACCGGGTTTGCAGCAACATCCTTACAGCCAAATTCTGGTGCACAAGGAGAATTTGCAGGCTTAATGGTAATAAGAGCTTATCATGAATCCAGAGGAGATCATCATAGAAATATTTGCTTAATTCCCTCCTCAGCTCATGGAACCAATCCTGCAAGTGCAGTGATGGCAGGAATGAAAGTTATAGTTACAAAGGCTACTGAACAGGGAGATATTGATATTGACGATTTACGTGAAAAAGCTATTTTACATAAAGAAAATCTATCATCCCTTATGATAACGTATCCTTCCACGCATGGTGTTTACGAAGCTTCAATTATTGAAATTAATCGTATCATTCACGAAAACGGAGGTCAAGTATACATGGATGGAGCAAATATGAATGCTCAAGTTGCCTTAACGAATCCAGGAGCAATTGGAGCAGATGTATGTCACTTAAATCTACATAAAACTTTTGCCATTCCGCATGGTGGAGGTGGTCCAGGAGTTGGCCCCATTTGCGTCGCAAAACAACTAGCTCCTTTTTTACCCAATAATCCAGTTATAAAGACTGGAGGAGAAAAGGCAATTACAGCTATCTCTGCAGCTCCTTGGGGATCTGCTTTAGTTTGTTTGATATCCTATGCATACATCTGTATGCTTGGAGAAAAAGGGTTAAAAAAATCAACTGAATTTGCCATACTAAATGCCAATTACATAAAAGAAAGGTTACGTGGTTCTTTCGAAGTATTATACACCGGTGAAAGTGGTCGAGCTGCACATGAAATGATTATAGACTGTCGCCCATTTAAAACTAACGGAATTGAGGTGACCGATATCGCAAAAAGACTAATAGATTATGGCTTTCATGCTCCAACGGTTTCTTTCCCAGTTGCAGGCACTATGATGATTGAGCCAACAGAAAGTGAAAGTTTAGAAGAATTAGACCGTTTTTGTGATGCTATGATTTCAATCAGAAAAGAAATTGATGATGCAAAAATAGATGAACCCAATAACGCACTTAAGAATTCACCACATACCTTAGAAATGCTTACCAGAGATGATTGGAGTTTTCCATATTCAAGAGAAAGAGCTGCTTTTCCGTTGTCATATATAAGAGAGAACAAATTTTGGCCCACCGTCAGAAGGGTAGATGATGCTTATGGAGACCGTAATTTAATTTGTACTTGCACTTCTATCGAAGAATTTATGGTTGATTAGTTACCTGCAAATTAGAACTAATTAAAAAAATTATCAAATAAAAAGCTTTTCTTAGGAAAAGCTTTTCTATTTTTACCAATCACAAGAAAATTAGTAGCTTATGGCTATAAAAATTACTGGTGTTGGCAGCTATATTCCCCAACAAAGGATTCCAAATAATTCATTTTTAAAAAATGATTTTTATACTGAAGATAAACAACAGTATAAGGCGGATAATGAGATAATCATTAAAAAGTTTAAACATATTACTGGAATTTCTGAAAGGCGTTATGCAAAAGATCATCTAAATAATTCTGACATTGGAGCTATTGCATCAGAAAAAGCGATACAAAATTCCAATATTAATGCTGAAGAATTAGATTATATAATTGCAGCTCATAATTATGGAGATGTTTCTCATGGCTCTAAACAAAGCGATGCGGTTCCAAGTATTGCCTCAAGGATTAAGCAAAAAATTAATATAAAAAATCCGAGTTGTGTAGCCTATGACATTTTATTTGGATGCCCAGGGTGGGTTGAAGGAATGATTCAAGCAAATGCCTTTATAAAAGCAGGTATTGCAAAAAAATGTTTGGTAGTGGGGACTGAAACACTCTCAAGAGTTACCGATCGAAGCGACCGTGACTCCATGATTTTTAGCGATGGAGCAGCAGCAGTTGTTTTAGAAAAAACTGATAATTCAGAAGGGGGTATTCTTGCTCATGAATCGGCTACCTATGCTCTTGAAGAAGCCAACTACATCTATTTTGGTGAGTCTTTTAATCCTAAAGACATCAAAAACACAAAATATATAAAAATGTTAGGGAGAAAAATCTATGAATTTGCTCTCACCAATGTTCCACTTGCAATGAAGGCTTGTTTAGATAAATCAAAAGTTGATATTTCTAGTATAAAGAAAATACTAATTCATCAAGCAAATGAAAAAATGGATGAAGCTATCATCCAACGATTTTACAAATTGTATGACCTTGATATGCCAGAATATATTATGCCTATGTCCATCAATAAATTAGGAAATTCTAGTGTAGCAACTGTTCCTACCTTATATGACTTAATTTTAAGAGGAGAATTAGAAAATCATTCAATAGATAAAGGAGATCACATCATTTTTGCTAGCGTTGGTGCTGGGATGAACATAAATGCCATTATTTATCAAGTATAATAATACCTTAGATCTTGTACGAAAATAGTTTTCCACATAAGCGATACCAAATTACATTAGATTTCCTTAAAAAATACGTTGCTAAAAACGAAATTATACTAGATTTAGGGATTTCCAATCCATTTTCAGAAATCTTAATAAATGAAGGGTTCAACGTAAATAACACTCTTGGACAAGACCTTGACCTTGACACTTCAATTGTAACCAATAATGATTTTGATGTCATTACTGCCTTCCAAATTTTTGAACATATGGTGGCTCCGTTTAACGTTTTAACTGCTATAAAAACTAATAAATTAATTGCCTCGGTACCTCTAAATCTATGGTTTTCAAATGCTTATAGAAACAAAAATGACCAATGGGATAGGCATTACCACGAATTTGAAGACTGGCAATTTGATTGGCTCCTAAAAAAATCTGGATGGGAAATTAAAGATCATATAAAATTTACAAGTCCAGTCAAAAAAATAGGGTTGAGGCCCATTTTAAGAAAGTTTACTCCAAGATTCTATTTGGTGTATGCTGAAAGAAAATGATAACTAAGGTGTATTTATAAATTATAAGATTTGTAAATTGTTGTCTGATATGAGAATAAATATAATTATACCTGCTTATAATGAGGAAGAACATATTGGCAAGACACTTCATTCGCTGGTCAATCAAACGATACCGATTCATAAAATAATTATCGTTAACGATAATTCAACAGATGGCACACAAAAAATTATAGAATCTTTTACTAATAACTTTTTAAATATTGAATCTATAAAATTAATCTCATCAAACAATCATTTACCTGGAAGTAAAGTTATAAACGCATTTAATAAAGGTTTTGATCTAGTGGACAAATCGTATGATATTATATGCAAGCTCGATGCGGATCTTATTTTTCCATTAAATTATTTTGAAAGAGTTATTGAACTTTTTAAACACGATGCCAATGTTGGAATGGCTGGTGGATTTTGTTATGTTAAAAAAAATAATGCATGGATTGTAGAGGGCCTAACCAACAAAGATCATCTCAGAGGAGCTCTTAAAGCTTATCGAAAAGACTGTTTTATGGCTATTGGAGGACTAAAAAACACTATGGGTTGGGATACGGTTGATGAGTTACTTGCCAGATATCACGGATGGTCGATCGTTACCGATGAGCGTCTTAAAGTCCAACACTTAAAACCAACTGGAGTTAATTATTCTGTAAATGCTAAATACAAACAAGGAGAAGCTTTTTACAAAATGAGGTATGGGTTCTTTTTATTTATGATAGCAGCGACAAAATTAGCTTTAAAAAAGAAGAGTTGTTCCTTTTTAAAAAATACACTTTATGGCTATTTAAGGGCTTCTCGAAATAAAGTTTCTTATATCGTATCTGTTGAAGAAGGGGAATTTATTCGCAGCTATCGATGGGAAGGAATAAAAAAGAAACTGGTTGGATTAAAAAGATAAAAAGCAGTTAAAATAGTTAATGCAGATCTATTTTAAATAAACAGTTTATATGTATTTTTGATACTTAATTTATTGTATGAAATACTCTTTTAAATTATTGCTACAAATTCTATGCTTCTCAAGTATCGCAATTTCTTGTATACCTAAAAAAGAAATTGCCAATAATACCAAGCAAAAATCAGTAACAAAGGTTAAAAACATAATTTTACTTATTGGAGATGGCATGGGGCTAAGCCAAGTCTCTGCGAGCCAGTATTATCATAAAAATAAATCAAATTTTGATCGTTTTCCTGTTATTGGACTAACTAAAACTTCCTCTGCTAGCGAATTAATTACTGATTCAGCCTCCTCAGCAACAGCTTTTGCTAGCGGTATTAAAACATACAATGGAGCTCTGGGAGTTAATACAGATACTTTAGCCGTTAAAAATATCGTTGAAGAGATTTCTGAAATTGGAATTTCAACGGGAATTATTTCAACTTCTTCGGTTACCCACGCTACTCCTGCTGCTTTTTATACACATACAAAAAAAAGAAGTATGGCCGAAGATATTGCTTCTCAATTAGTGAGCTCTGACATTGATTTTTTTGCTGGAGGTGGAAGCCATTACTTTAACAATCGTAAAGATCATAGAGATCTTATTTTGGAATTAGAAGAAAATAATTTTACGATGAATTTAGATTCCTTAGTAACAGAGCCTACCATTATTTCTTCAAAAAAACAAGGGTATTTATTAGCTCCTAAGGGCTTGCCAAAAATGTTAGAGGGGAGAGGAACTTTTCTGTCGGATGCCACAGAACTTGCTTTAGACTATTTATCTACGAATGAAAATGGTTTTTTTTTAATGATAGAAGGCGCCCAAATAGATTGGGGTGGTCATGATAATGACGCAGACTATCTGATAAGTGAATTGATTGACTTTGATCAGACGATAGGTGTTGTATTGGACTTTTCAGAATTAAATAAAGAAACTTTAGTTATAGTAACAGCAGATCACGAAACAGGTGGTTTTACACTAGGGCAAGAAAATGGTGACTATAATAAAATTAAGCCCGTGTTTTCAACGACTGGTCATTCAGCTACCATGGTTCCTGTTTTCACTTCAGGCCCTTATGCTGAACTTTTTGGAGGTATTTATGAAAATACTGCTATTTATGACAAAATGAAATCTTTATTTTTTAATAAATAATAAAAACTAAATCATTGAATTTTAATTTAATATTTTAGCATTAGTGAAAAAACCAATTAAATACATACATGATATTGGATCCTATTTTTTAATGTTAAAAAAAGTATTTAGCAGTCCAACTAAAAGATCGGTAATGAAAGAATTGATTTTAAAAGAAATTGATGACTTAATTATCAAGTCTTTAGGAATTGTTTGTTTTATTTCTTTTTTTGTAGGGGGTGTAATTTCTATACAAACTGCTCTAAATTTGGAAAATCCACTCATCCCGAAGTCATTAATAGGATTTGCTACCAGGCAATCCATCATTCTAGAATTTGCGCCAACGTTTATGTCTATTATTATGGCTGGAAAAGTTGGATCTTTCATTACTTCAAGTATCGGATCCATGAGGGTTACCGAGCAAATTGATGCTTTGGAAGTGATGGGTATTAACTCCTTAAACTATTTAGTTTTTCCAAAGTTAATTGCCATGTTTTTTTATCCGTTTATAATAGCAATAGCGATGTTTTTAGGGATATTTGGTGGATTTCTAGCTGGCGTTTATGGAGGCTTTACAACCGCAACTGATTTTACGATTGGTCTACAAGATACTTTTTATCCATTTCATCTAGCATATGCCTTTATTAAAACATTTTTATTTGCCATTATTCTAGCTACCGTCCCTTCTTGGCAAGGATATTATATGAAGGGTGGAGCTTTGGAGGTTGGTAAAGCGAGTACGAACTCATTTGTTTGGACGAGTATCATCATAATTTTAACCAATTATATTGTTACACAATTACTATTGAGCTAATGATAAAAGTATCTGAAATAAAAAAGAGTTTTGGGGAAGATGAAATTTTAAAAGGAATTTCTGCAACTTTTGAAAAAGGAAAAACCAATCTGGTCATTGGAAGAAGTGGTAGTGGAAAAACAGTGATGTTAAAATGCATGGTAGGCTTATTTAAACCTAATCACGGTGAAATATTATTTGAAGATAAAGCTATCAGCAAAATGGACTCTAATGCACACAGGGTTTTACGTGAAGAGACCGGAATGTTATTTCAGGGAGGTGCCTTATTTGATTCAATGAATATTGAGGAAAATGTAATGTTTCCTTTACGAATGTTTTCTAATAAAGAAAAATCTGAAATGATTTTGAGAGTTAATGAAGTATTAGAACGTGTTGACTTAAAAAATATTAATAAAAAATTTCCTTCCGAGATCTCTGGAGGTATGAAAAAAAGAGTTTCAATAGCTAGAGCCATTGTGAACAATCCAAAATATCTTTTTTGCGATGAACCAAACTCAGGATTAGATCCGAAAACTGCAACACTAATCGATCAATTAATTCAGGACATCACTCGAGAGAATAACATCACTACTGTTGTGGTAACCCATGACATGAATTCAGTTATGGAAATTGGTGAGAAAATTGTTTTTTTAAAAGATGGTAAATTAGTTTGGCAAGGGTCTAATCTTGAAATATTTAAAACTGACAACAAGGATGTGACTGATTTTGTTTATTCTTCTGATTTATTTAAAAAAATTAGAGATATACAATTAAATGAGCAGTAATTTATGATTTGCCAATCCTTCATATTCAAATAATTATGTTATTTTAGATCAAAATTTAAAAAAAAAATAAATGAAAAAAAATCTACTATTATTCGTTGCTTTTATAAGCACTTCTTTAATTATTGCTCAGGTATCGTTCACTAACAGAAATGACTTGATTGGAGATTATGAAAGTAATACTTCGATTACTGTTGATATGAATGGCGATTATTTAGACGATTTTGTGAGAGTCTCAGCAACTGGTGTCGGTATTGATTACCAGCAGGAAGACGGAAGCTTTGAATCCGTATTTATTGGAATGCCTATTCAGTGGATTCCTGATTGGAGTGCTGCTGCTGCCGATATTGACGGAAACGGACATACTGATCTTTTGTTGGGAAATGGACAGAGAGCTTCCTTTTTATTTGCAAATGACGATGGAACTGCTTTTACAGAACAGCTTTTTTCAGATCTATACATTTTTTCTCAAAGAACTAACTTTGTAGATATTGATAATGACGGAGATTTAGATGCATTTGTATGTCATGACGTTGATGGTAATCATGCCTACAGAAACGACGGGAATCAAAATATGGTTTTAGATTTTGATTTAATACAGACACTTGATCTTGCTGGAAATTATGCCTCTTTGTGGGTAGATTATGATAACGATGGGGATACTGATATGCATTTAACAAAATGTCGTCAAGGATCATCACCTGGTGACCCTGAGAGAACAAACGCGATGTACAGAAATAATGGCGACGGAACTTATACTGAAGTTGCGGAATCTCTAGGTATAGCAGATAACGAACAATCTTGGGCAACCGTTTGGCAAGATTTTGATAATGATGGAGATTTTGATGCTTTTTGTGTAAACCACAGTGATGCGAATCGTTTTTATGAAAATGACGGAGATGGAGGTTTTAATGATATTATAGAATCTACAGGTATTAACCCTACGGATCTTGGGGCTTGGGAAAATCACGGGGCCGATTTTAATAATGATGGCTATGTTGATATATTGTCAGAAATGGCCAGAGAGTTGTATTTGAATAATGGTGATATGACTTTCACAGGTTTTGATTTACCTTTTGATGAAGGAGCGGTAGGAGATTTTAATGGTGACGGATATCTTGATGTTGGAAGAAGTGGAAACTTATGGATGAATGATGGCGGAACCAATAATTGGGTAAAGTTTGTTTTAGAAGGTGTAGAAAGTAATAATCACGGTATTGGAGCCCGAATAACTATCAGTGGTGATTGGGGTATACAAATACGTGAAGTCCGTTCAGGGACAGGCTATAGCCATATGAGCTCATTAATTGCTCACTTTGGATTGGGGACCAGTACAGAAATTGATTCTGTATTGATTGAATGGCCCTCTGGAATTGTCGATTTAATAGAAAACGTAGATATTAATACTCAACATGTTTTTGTTGAGGGGGAAAATTTAGGAGGAAACGATGTTGAATTTGATCAACTAAATTTATATCCAAATCCAACCACTTCAATACTAAATTTTTCAAAAAATAATATGGTTGGCGTCACTGCTAGAATTGTAGACTCGAATGGAAAAATAGTTTTAAACACGACTGTTTCAACAAATAATAGTATCAATGTAGAATCGTTAACTAGTGGGGTCTATTATGTTCAACTGGAAGTTGAAAATAAAAATGTTAGTTATAAATTTATAAAAAAATAATAACAATCCCTTCTGATAAAAAAGGCTGTCTTTAAAGACGGCCTTTTTTGTTATTTAATGAGTAAGGTATCTAACTTTAATTTAAAATTTAGCCAAGTATTTAAAGTTTCCATATCCTTTTGTCTACTGCTTTTTGGATACTTGCTATCCCAAGTAATAGAAAAAACCGGTACCGTATCTGTTGTTCTGAAATTTGTTGTTACTTTATTGTAATAACTAATGGATTGGATTTCACTATAATTCATTTTAACTTCCTTACTGATTTCGTCAAATTTAAGTTCCTTTACTTTCATACTTGTTAGTTGATCCTCTAAAAACTTAATTTTCGCTTCTTTATCTTTTAATAATTGTTCGTTTTTTTCATAAAGTTCATCCAGAATATCAAACTTTAATTTTCCTGATAATTCTTGTGCCATATCACCACTTTGGTCTGCAGCTTGAAAAATTTCAAGTTTTGCATTATTTAAACTAGAGTTTTCTCTTAATTCTTCTCTCCAAATATCAATAACTGATTCGGGAACCAATCTTCCAATTAAATAAACTTCAATTGTATTTAAATCATAATCTTGATTAGATTTTAAAATAACAGCCCCTTTGTGTTTTATACTGGTGGTTATGAATTCTTTTGCTTTATTCTCAAAAACTTGCACTTTTAGAAGGTTTAAAAACAAAATAATACTCGGAACTATTACAATAACAGAAATGCTTGTAGCGATCTGAGCTATTCTTTTTCTACGTTTTGAATTGGCATATTTTACCATTGGAAAACGTAAAATTTTTGCAATTAAAAAAGTAGTTAATGCAATAAAAACCGCATTAATTGAAAATAAATAAATGGCTCCACCTGCATAATTAATATTTCCTATTGCAAGGCCGTAACCAACAGTACACAATGGAGGCATCAATGCAGTAGCAATTGCAACTCCAAATATCACACTGGCCATGGTCCCTTTTTTTGTTTTAGCAACAATTAGGGCAAGTCCACCAAAAATAGCAATCAATACGTCTAGTATTGTAGGATAAGTTCTCGCTAGTAACTCTGGAGTCTCTTTTGTTAGAGGTGATATTGAAAAATATAGATAGGCTGTTATGACACTTAGAGCCACCATAACTCCCAGGTTGATTAAGGATTTTTTTAAGGTTTCCACATCGTTGATAGCAACCGATAAACCCAAACCAACAATAGGCCCCATTAATGGCGAAATTAACATGGCACCAATAACAACAGCAGCACTACTAACATTTAGACCGATTGAAGCCACAAATATGGAAAAAATTAGTATCCATGCATTATGTCCCTTGATGGAAATATCTGTCTTAACATTCTCAATCGTAGTTTCTCGATCGGTTTCTTCCCTAAGATCTAAAAGTTCCTTGAAAAAAAGTTTTAATCCTTTCCAAGCTGATTGTTTTACTTGTTCAAATTGTTTCTCGTCGGAAGATTCGTTGGAATCCTCTATTTTTATGTGTTCCTCCATCATAAGTATTTATCGTGATACTTTATTTTAATTTGTAAGAAATTTTTAAAACTATGATTTTAAAAATAATGTTTTTATTCCAAATAACTTTTTTTTTTTGAATTTAAAGTAACTCAACCTCGGCGTTTGGATTAAATAAATATACTTTCCCCGAAGAAATTTCTATACATTCAAAACGTTTAACGCGTCTTGGACCTCTTTTAAAAATTTTTCCATTATAGAGTCTAAATCTACGGCCTAAAGGTATTTCGAATATATAATTTTTATTATTAGGAGCATCGTATTGTTTCAACGCTAGCGATAAGTTAACATCAGTATCACTGCTAGCCTTTGGATTTTTAAAATGTATCGCTAAAAAAGGTAATATTTTTTTGGGAAATATTTCTGGCCTTAGATAAGGTAGCATTAATTGTTGGAAAGTTCTTTTCCATTCAATTCCATGGGGCTTAATAGCCCTTCCATATTTTTTAAAAGCCATCAAATGAGCAATCTCGTGAATTAACGTAATCAAGAATCGAAAACTATTTAGGTTAGAATTAACCGTAATTTGATGTTGCCCATTGGGCATTTTTCTGTAATCTCCGTGACGAGTTACTCGTTCACTGACAATTTTAAGATGAATATTATGTGTAGTAATTAATTGAAAAACAGAAGCTACAGAAGCTTGAGGAATATATTTTCCAAGTGTTTTTGACATCAGCTACTTTAAGGAGTGGAGTTGGAAACTTGTAGGAGTTTACCATTGTATAATTGTTGTCCACTAATTGAAAACTGCATTATATAATTGGCCATTTGTAAAGCAGAAATACTCGCTTTATATCCGGGAAAAGCTTCTTCAAGCATTTCAGTTTGAACAGCACCCAAAGCCAAAACGTTAAAGGATGGTCCTTTATCTTTATACTCTTCTGCCAATAACTCCGTAAGCGTGATTAATGCACCTTTACTGCTACTATAAGCGCTCAAACCAGGAAATTTCATACTTCCTTGAACACCTCCCATACTACTTATGTTTACTACATGACCTTCGTTATCCATGTAAGGTAAAATTGCTTTGGTTAAAGCTGCTGTACCAAAAACATTAACATCATAAACACTTTTAAATTCGTCTAATGTGGTCTCAATAAATGGTTTATTTAAGAGAGCTCCAGAATTATTGATTAAAATATCTACTTTATTCCAATTTTCAGTTACAAAATTGGAAACTAATTGAATGTCATCTGAATTTGTTATATCAAAAGGAAGCTCCGTGCAAGTAACAAGCTTCAATCTTGAAACGGGTTCGGAATTACGTGAAAGAGCTAGAACATTGAAGCCTGCTTCTACAAACATCTTTACTAGTTCATACCCTATTCCCCTACTGGTCCCTGTGATAATAACATTTTTCATTTATACAAACATAGTTACTGGGTTTTCTAAGTATTTTCTAAAAGTCTGCAGGAAAGATGCTCCCGTTGCACCGTCTACAGTTCTGTGATCACAAGCAAGGGTAACAGTCATGGTATTACCGACAACTATTTGACCATCTTTTACTATTGGTTTTTGAACAATAGCCCCTACAGAAAGTATTGCTGAGTTAGGTTGATTGATGATGGAGGTAAATTCTTTTATTCCAAACATTCCTAAATTTGATACCGTAAAGGTACTACCTTCCATTTCAGCAGGTGTTAATTTTTTATTTCTTGCTTTACCAGCTAAATCTTTCACATTAGTTCCAATTTGACTGTAAGTCATTTGATCAGCAAATTTTAAAACAGGAACCAACAAACCATCATCTACTGCAACAGCGACTCCAATATGGATGTGCTTTGCGATTAAAGTAGCGGTATCAGTCCAATGAGAATTTACTTTTGGATGCTGGCGCAATGCCATCGCGCTCGCCTTTACCACCATATCATTGAAAGAAATTTTTACATTGGGTTCAGAGTTTATAGCAGCTCTAGCCGAAATTGCACTGTCCATGTTTAACTCGATGGTTAAATAGTAATGGGGAGCCATAAATTTTGATTCTCCTAAACGTTTAGCGATCACCTTACGCATTTGAGAGTTTTTAACCTCTTCAAAAATTTCTTCTCCAACAGGTGTGTAAAGTGCAGACGTAGATAATGTAGGTTGATAGTTTTCTATATCGCGTTTTATAATTCTTCCTTGTTCTCCGCTGCCTTTAAGTTGTAAAAGATTGATTCCTTTTTCTTCGGCCAACTTCTTTGCAAGCGGTGAAATAAATATTCTCTGATTTGATGTTGTAGTGTTTAAAACCTCAGGTGTTTTAGGCACTTCAGTTTTTACTTCCTCAATAGTAGGAGCTTCTATTTTCTTTTCAACTTGATTGGAACTATTTTTATCTTTCGAAGAATAATTTTCTATTAAGCCAGCAACATCGGTACCTTTAGGCCCTATTATAGCTAGGACTGAGTCTACCAATGCTGTTTCTCCTTCTTTTACTCCTATCGCTAATAGAACGCCTGAGTAAAAAGATTCAAACTCCATGGTGGCCTTGTCCGTTTCTATTTCAGCGAGTATATCACCTTCTTCAACAGAATCTCCTTCTTTTTTGTTCCAAGTAGCTACCGTGCCTTCTTCCATGGTATCGCTTAAACGCGGCATGGTAATTATCTCAACACCACTGGGAATTGTTACTTGAGCACTTTTATTTGATTCAGTAGTTTTAGTTTCTGAGGAAGATGTTGGTTCCGCTTTAACATTCAATTCAGTTGTTACAGAATTATCTGCGTTGATAAGACCTGAAATATCTTCTTCTGGATCGCCTATGATAGCTAATAACACATCGACAGGTGCTGTTTCACCTTCCTGAACTCCTACATGAAGAAGTGTTCCTTCATTAAAAGATTCAAACTCCATCGTAGCCTTATCTGTTTCTATTTCTGCTAAGATATCTCCTTCTGAAACCTTTTCGCCTACTTTAAAAAGCCATTTAGCTACCGTCCCTTCCTCCATTGTGTCGCTTAAACGCGGCATGTTTATAACTTCTGCCATTTCAATTTAAATTTTGTGTGATAAAAAAGGATAATCTTCTTGCTCGTAAACAACGTCATACATCACGTTTTTCTCTGGATAAGGAGAATCTTCAGCGAATTGTTCACATTCTGCCACTAAATGCTTCACTTTTTGGTCAATTTCATTAATTTGTTCTTCCGTAGCGTATTTCTTTTCTAGAAGAATACTTTTAATATAGCTGATAGGGTCTTCTTCTTGTTTTTCTGAAACCTCTTTTTTAGTTCGATAATGCTGTGCATCACTCATGGAGTGACCCCTGTAACGGTATGTTCTTATTTCTAAAAACGTTGGTCCGTTACCACTTCTCGCTCTTTTTATAGCTTCATCTAAGGCTTCAGCTACCACCTCGGGTTTCATTCCATCTACGGGCTTACAAGGCATATCATAAGCCAATCCCATTTTCCAAATCTCAGTGTGATTGGCAGTTCTTTCAACGGAAGTACCCATAGCATACCCATTATTTTCAACACAGAAAACTACAGGTAAATTCCATAACATAGCTAAATTCATAGTTTCATGAAGAGATCCCTGACGCATAGCGCCGTCTCCCATAAAAGTTAATGTTACACCGCCTTTGTTAAAGTATTTATCGGCAAACGCAAGTCCTGCACCTAAAGGAATTTGACCTCCAACAATACCGTGTCCTCCATAGAATCCATGTTCTTTGGAGAAGATATGCATTGAACCTCCTAGACCGGAAGAGGTACCAGTACTTTTTCCATATAATTCAGCCATCACTTTTTTTGGATCTACGCCCATTCCAATGGGTTGTACATGATTTCTATAGGCCGTAATCATCTTATCTTTTGTAAGGTCCATCACGTGGAGCGCTCCTGCAAGGATTGCTTCTTGGCCATTATATAAATGAAGAAATCCTCTTACTTTTTGTTTGATATAAACCTGAGCAAGTTTGTCTTCAAATTTTCTCCAGAAGTACATGTTTTCGTACCATTCTAGATATGTTTTCTTGGTAATTTTTTTCATAATGTTTTCACTATTATAAAATTAGGTAATTTTAAATATAGCAGACAAAAATACTATATTATTAGCATCTACAAAATTATAATTCTTAAAAGAATTATAAACACAAAATTTCACTGAAATTTAGCCAGAAAATGACTACAAAAAAACATTACAAAAAAAGGAGAGGTCAAAAAATTACAGGAATGTACCATCAAAAACGAGAGGTAAGATATCTTTTACAGAGTTAGATTTTACCACCTTACCCGACTCTCCCATAAAATATAATTCCATTAAAGAGTTTTGATTTACTTCATATTCTGCCAAAACCTGTCTGCAAGAACCACAGGGGGCCACCGGTTTGGTAATTTTACTATTCATTGATTTTGCAGAAATAGCCATCGATTGGATAGTGGCCTCTGGATGCTGAGATCCAGCATAAAATATGGCAACTCTTTCAGCGCAAAGTCCAGAGGGATATGCTGCATTTTCTTGGTTATTACCCGTGATAATTTCCCCTGATTTTAATTGTAAAGCTGCGCCTACTTTAAAAGAAGAATAAGGCGCATAAGCTTTATCTCGAGATTCATGCGCCTTATTCATTAATTTTTGAATCGAAAATGGAAGGTCTGCGACCGTTTCAAATACTTCTAAATTTATTTCGATTTTGATATTTTTCACAGATTTCTAGTATTCGTCATACTCATCTCCAAAGTTAAAGGTGAGTCCAAAACGAAGGGTCCCCTCTAATGGGCTAACTACAGTTGAAGTAGAGATTAAATATGAAATATCAATATTGATGGTAGTGTACTTAAACCCGGCACCAAGCGAAAAATATTTTCTGGCCCCTTTGGTTTCATGTTCGTTAAAATACCCTGCTCTAAGAGCAAAAACATCTCTATACCAATATTCGGCTCCTAATGCCCAAGTAAACTCATTGAGCTCTTCGCTAAATCCATTTGGCGCATCGGCAAATGATTGAAATACTCCCTTAAAAAAGTCAACATTTGGATCCTCTCCTTTATAGATAACACCATTGGTATCACTTATGAGCGTATCTACGTTTGAATCGTAAATACCATCTCCATCTACATCTTCAAAAGTTCTTTCGGTTCCATAAATTGGGGGCGTTGGTACTAATAATTTATTAAATTGTGCAGTAACACCAACGGTGTTGTATTGATCTAGTATAAAATCAAATCCTGCTCCAAATGCAAGGTTAGTGGGCAAAAAACTTTCTTGACCCGTTTCATCATATTTTAATTTAGGCCCTAAATTTGAAATATTGATCCCTGCTCTCCAACGTCCATCAAAACTACTCATTGGTATTTCTTCACTTTGATAATACGATGAGATGTCTACTGCAAAAGAGCTCGCAGCATTGGCGTCTTCAATGGCAGTTTGTAATTTTAAATCGGATCGTATGTATCTACCTGTAACAGCTAATGCAATACGTTCGCTAACTCTCAATGAATAAGTAAGGTCAAACAACATTTCATTAGGCTTTACTATAAGTGGTTCTTGATCTACGGTTTCTCTTAATTCAATCTCTCCACTACTAAAATATCTAAAACTTGCTCCAAGAGCACTTTGTTCATTTATTCTATTGTAGTAGGTTATATTCCCTAAAAATACATCATTTACAAGCTTACCAAGATAGGGAGTATAGGTAACACCTATACCTTGTTTGGATAAGGCGAAAGCAGCCTTAGAAGGATTCCATTGTTGCGAAAATGCATCAGCGGAAGTTGCAACTCCTATATCGGCTAAACCGGCAGCTCTTGGATCTGCTCCAATTAATACAAATGGAACTCCTGTAGTGATCACCCTTGAATCGTTTGAGTTAGGAGTGATTGTTGTCACTATATTTTGTGCAAGTGTACGTTGAGCAAAAAAAACTAATAAGGTAAGAAATAATACTTTTTTCATTTGGTTAAAAATTTTGTGCAAATATAAATTTAATTTTATAGAATAACGAGTTTTTCATATTTTTCGGCTCGTTTGCTTGTTAGTGTTGAATTTACGGTAAGTTTATATACATAGACTCCTTTACCTACAGATTCTCCAAAATCGTCTTTTCCATCCCAGACGATATCTCTCGACAAAAACCCATCGGTACTAATAATTTGATTTTTTGTCCAAACTACTTTACCCGTAACGGTAAATACCTGAACCTGAACCTCTAAGGGCTCAAAAGGCCTATTATGATTGAACCAAAACTCGGTATAGTCGACAAATGGATTTGGATAATTTAAAACGTTGGTGATTTTTAGATCATCATTGCCCGTTACCACAAATTGAATCTCTGAAGTAGAAGAATTATTGTATACGTCCCAAGCTTTAAACGTTACGGTGTGCAATCCTTCCTCCAAGTCTCTTAGGGTAAAAGAGGCCGTTCCGTTTGAATAATCGTCGACATCTGCTTGGTAATAATCGTTGATAATAAAAGGGTTGGACTCATCACCATCAAGAATTGCAATCATATCATGACCTATTCCACTGGCTGTATTAATCCCGTTTTCATCGGAGAGTTTTGCTATTAAAATTGGCGTGTTATTGGTAACTCCCCCAGAGACAAAACTTTCGTCGTTCATGAAAAGATTGATCAATGGGCCTTGATTGTCTTCAGGTGCATCTTCATTTATTCCTCCAACTCTTATGTTTGAACTGTAACCCGTTTGATCGTTTAATGAATTATTTTGTTGAGAATAAAAACTAACACGACCTGAACCTACTGGTATTTGAGTGTCTCTTGGCATGATAAAATCAATTTCAAAAAAACCTTCCGAAACAGTTGCTTTGCCGTTAAACAAGACGCCGCCCAGAGTGGTAAAGTCCATTATTAACAATTCGTTATTAGATCCAGTAACACCATCGTTGCCTAGAGTACTTCTCTCTAAATCTTTATCAAATAACTTAACCTCTATTATTCCGTTATAATCCGCTAAAATATTTCCGTTACTATCTTGAATTTCTCCGCCTAATTTGACCTTATCCAAGGCTTTTAAAACTTCTGAAAATTCTTCAAGTAAAACTCCATTAACACTTCTCAATTCAATTTTTGGTTTAGGGAAAGCTAAATGCATGGATGGATCACCAATATAAAATATTACATTTCTGTTAATGTTAGGGGTACTGTTTTTAGCTATTCGAACTGCTTCTGCTGGAGTTGCTGGAACATCTACACCAAAACCGAATAATTCTGGTGCTAACAGGTCATTAAATACATTGGCTGTTCCAGTACTTATAGATCTGGTGGTGGTCACCAAAGCGATGGCACCCCCATCTTCATTCCAATAAAAGAGTTCTCCTGCAGTGATACGTTGTGGATTATCAAATTTAGTGAATTCGCAGGTAACCGTAATCATACAGGGAAATTTATTGTTATTTCTTAAATTTTGTGCTGTTTCTTTTGTGAAAATAAATTCAGATGCCAAACCATCTTCGCCTCCATGACCTAGATAATCTATAATTAAGGCTCCTGTTTCAATCGCGTTTTGAAATTCATTATTGACATCTGGATAGCGATCTCCTCCAGCGGAAGCAATTTGTTGAAAAGAATCTGAATGAAGTTTTTTTACATTAATGGTGGGTTTTCTTGCAGAAATCTCATCCCCTAGTGCATCTAAGTTTTTTTGTAAAGAGTTAAACTCCCAATCTTCGTCAACATCATCTGAAACCAACACAAAATCGTTGCGCCAATTTCCAAAGGCTTCTTTCGAATCGTAAGCTATAATTTTATCAACCATGGAATTTGCCAATACCAAGTCGTCAGCTAAAATTCTTCCTACAGCAATATCTAATTTTTCATTTGACAACATTAGTCCTTCCTCTGGATCCATATTCCCAAAAAAATCATCCGACATGAATGAAGAAAAAGTACTGTTACTAAAAAGTCTATGGTAGGTTGGCACCATATTATTATTGTTGGATATTCGATCCTTATAATCGTAGGAGGTGTCTCCGAATAAACATAAATATTTTATCCGTTTCGCTTCAGTTGATGCGTTGTCATAAATATATTTTATAAAATTTCTGATAGCTGCAATATCTTGCTTACCGGAACTAAATTCTTCATAGATTTGATTGGTAGCAACTACTTTTATATGGATGCCATCCACTCGGAACCTGTGATCAGCTAGTCTTGATGCAGCCTGAAACAGTGATGGTGGTGTGACAATTAAATAATCTATATCTTTAAAGTTTCCCGACTCGTCCTCAAAAACAGTTCCTTTTAAGTTTTGATTTGGAACATAGGATTGATTAATTTTTATAGGATCGTAATAGTTAGTTGGATTTACAGCAACATACGCTCTTGGTTCACCGAGATTTGCCTTGAAGGAAAACGAAGCGTTAGCAGTATTCGTTTTTGAAGTGATCAAGCTTGGTTTTGTGATATCCCAAATCTGAGAAAATTGGGATGCATTACTAATTTGATATTCTCCAATTCCCGATTCCAAGCCTGCCCGATTCCACTTAAAACTCATCTGCTTGTTATTGCCTTCTAAAAAAACCAGCGCATCCACGCTTATATAGTCTAAATATCCAATACTAGAGGGATTTCCTCCGTTATTGTAAATCAAATTAAAAACTATGTTTTCATTACCCGACGGAATATCTCCAGTAAATTCTTTTGAGTCTAATAATTGTGGATCATTAATTGGACTAAATATTAATGGATTTAGACTTGTTCCGTTGATTGAGACTGCCATGGACGTGGTAATCTCGGAAGCAGATGCTACCTTTACTTTAACATTCATTAATTCTCCAGGAACAATATTCGGAAAATCTAATGTAAATGATTGCTCGCTTTCAATGTCAAAGCGATTGCTCAGCCATCTGCGTCCTACTTTAGCAGGGTTAAACTCATCGCTTTCAAAAAATTTATAGCTATTATAGCGGTCAATAATGGTTGTTGCCTCGCCCGAGGGTTCTGCCATTTGTTGTATTCTGTTACCAAAATCAACACCGGAAGTTACGTAATAAAAAGATTGATCACTATAAGGATTAATATTGGTATCAAAATGTTCGCCTTGATATCCTTTTGTGCCAACTCCGTAAAATAAAATGAAGTCATTACTGTCGAAACTCCCGTCCTCTTCTCCTACTATTTGTATAGAATTTTCTATTAAATCAAGCTCATTATTATCTATATTTTTAAATGGAAGAGCCTTACCACCATTCCCAAATATTTTTATAGTACGAGGATCGACATTGTCAGTATTCATTCCAATACTGTTTAAAAAACTTTTATTTATTCTGTAGACTCCAGTTTGATCAACTTTAAATTTATACCAATCACCTGAAGCCAAAACCGAATTGGTAAGAGGAATAACTTTTTGTGGTTTATTTGAGTTATCGTAACTATACGACACCTTAAAAGAAATGATTTTTTTATAAACTCCATTAACTTTTATGATTGGATTTATTGAAACAGATGAATACAATTTGTCTCTGGCTTTACCGCTTTTTAATACTGAAGTATGTTTATCTAATAAAGGCTCTTTTTGAGCGATTTTTAATTCGTGACTAGAGAGATTATCGTATCGAATATTTGATATTTCTAATGATTTTTCATCAACATAGTTAGTGTC
>Ga0209374_1000185_pt1 | contig 73588 bp, 57 predicted proteins | sample SaaInlLV_DNA_10m_FD_184683 | JGI IMG/M metagenome (GOLD analysis project Ga0209374, IMG submission 184683) | Marine microbial communities from expanding oxygen minimum zones in the Saanich Inlet - SI075_LV_DNA_10m (SPAdes) (version 2) | ecosystem: Environmental > Aquatic > Marine > Unclassified ... | reverse complement strand
AGGCTTCCGCTGTGTGTTCCCCAGCAAAGAACAGCCTTCCTGCCGGGGTGCGGATGGCTTCGTGTGCTGTCGCCGCTTGACCCGGTCGCCACAACGCCCAGGCGCCGCCGGCATAGCGATCAGTACTCCATCTCACCAACTGTCCCACCGACGTCACGTCCCGTGCACTTGGCATGAGTTTCCATAATGCCTGAGTAAGGGTCTCGGTACAGGTCGCGTCGTCCAGAGAATTCAACGCGTCACAATCATCGCCATTGATCCAGACCGTCATATTGTGGCGGCTCGTGCCCAATATCGGTCGGGTAAAAACTCGTCCCAATGGGCCGTCGGTCCACCACGATCCACTCCACCCAGAGGACTTCCAGAAGGGTTCTTCGACAATACAGTGCAGTTGCACTACCTTGTGATAATCGATGTCCTCCAGCAGTGCTTGTTGTGAGGATGGTAGAGAGACTTCGATTTGGCGCAGGGCCGGCAAGGGCAGGGCCAGCACCACTGCATCGGCTTCAAGAGACCTGCCCGATTCCACTGTCACGGCTACTTTGGAGGCGGATTGGTGGATGGCGGTCACGGGTTCACCCTTGCGCACCGGTCGGGCCAGGTTCATGGCCATCGCCTCAGGTAAGCGCATATTGCCCTCGACCGCTTCTTTTACCGATAGTGCGGGGCCAGACAGACGCGCGAATTCGCCCATGATGCGATATAGCGTCATCAGGCTAGTCTCGTTTAGATTGTTACCATAACTGTTGTTGGAGCCGATCAATTCAATGGCAGCGTCAGGAAAGCCTAATGCCCTTAGCCCAGTAGCAGCAGATTGATCACCAGCCATTAGAACGGGGTCGTGCCAGGCCCGGGTCCCCAGAAGCGGATTAGTGGTGTTCAACTTGCCCAATAAGCGATCTGGGGTAATGGCGCGCCACGCTTCAGAGAGTGGGTTTGCCGATGACGTTGTCCAGTCATTCCGCGCAATGCGCTGATTGCCAATGAAATAGTCCACGGGGAGAGTGCGGGCCGGTGTTCTCAATGACACGTTAAGCTCGTGGGCCATGTGAAAGACCCTGCCATAATTTGCGCCCATAACGTTGCCACCGCCCTCGGGGGAGCCCGGCATATGATCCAGAGTCCACAACCGACCCCCGACACGCTCTTTGGCCTCGATAACGCGCACTTCGTAGCCCCAACGCTCCAGTATCAGTGCCGCATTGAGGCCAGAGAGACCGGCACCTACCACTACCACGCTCCGACCTGAGCTCGGTTGCGAGCAGCCGCTACTCATGCCTGCCAAGAGCCCGGTAATAGCGCCTTCTAAAAGGCGTCTGCGCGAGAGTGTCAACGTCACGGTCTTAACACCTCAGGCGGTGTGGTTCACGAAAGAGTATATTGTCATATGTTTATATCTTTTCTCAAACGGGCTATGCTCTTTATTAAGGCACCGGATTCAGGAGATCTCATTATGCGTCTGTTTTCACTCACAACCCTCGCTTCCAGCCTCATTCTCGCCGGGTGGCTGGTGGTACCCGCGCAGGCTGAGACGATCGACGCCAATTCAGCTGAGGGGTATGTCGCCCTAAATCGCAAGATACAGTGCTCTACCGAAGATGGCTCACCTCAGGTTTTCGAGTGGTCTGGATTCGGCTACGCCCGGGTGCCTGGAGAGCCCGACCGCAAAATTTTTGGCTTGTTGGGTATGAACGTTCGTCAGTGCGGACAGGTTGAAGATCCTGAGAAAGGTATTGGTTACCGGTTGGTTTCGAGAGAAATTATGTTGTATCTGGACCCCAAAACGGGCGAGGTGATGCGCACCTTTGATAATCCGTGGACGGGCGATGCTAACGAAGTGATTCATGTTGCCAATGACCCAGTGAATGGGCGTCCTAGCTTCGGAGTCGCTGCTGACGGTTCTGGCAAGACTTTTGCCTACCGTGACGTGAACGGTCAATATCTTATCAATTATGAAATCCCTCTTTTCTACAAAAATGCGATGGGTGGTGAGTACCAGAAGTACGTTGGTGGCAGCTACCACGCGACAGAGATTTTTGACTTCAATGGCGACGTCGCGGAGTTGTTGGATGCCTCGAAACCCGTTGCTTATCCCGTTATTTCATGGGTAAGACTGGCGCAGTGGTTACCCTGGATGGAGATGAACGGTCGGGCGGGCATGCTCTACTTCAATGCTATGGGCAGAAAGCTTCTGAATTATGAACAACTTGCTGATGCGCTGAAGTCTGAAATCGCGGAAAACTACCCCGAATATAGAGCGCCGCCGCCACTTGATGATCCGCGTCGAAATGAGACTTCGTGGACTTACATGAAGAAGATTATCGATAGCCGCCAAAGCCAGGAAAGCGACCACGCCCAACACTGATAAGTCAAAGGATGGGTGCTGGTGAGTTGCCTCTTATTTGAGTCTGTATTGGGGCGTCTGGCCGGCGGTGCACTGGCGGAGCGAGGTTAGGGTGCATTTTTTTGAGGCGCCAGTGCGGCGCCTCACTGAAGTACTAAGCCGCTTGAAGATATCGGGCGTGGAAGCGCAGATGATCTTCGATGAAAGAGGCAATGAAGTAATAGCTGTGGTCATAGCCGTCCTGCATGCGCACTTCGATCGGATAGTTTGCGGCCTCGCTGGCCTCTTCGATTAGATGTGTTTTGAGCTGCTCCTCTAGAAAATTATCGGCACCGCCCTGGTCAATCAAAATGGGCCGATGCTCAGTCGCTTGACCCAGCAGCGCACAGGCATCGTAATCCAGCCACGTGCCTTCATCAGCACCTAGGTAATGAGAGAAGGCTTTCCTGCCCCATGGACATTGAGTGGGCGCCACGATGGGTGAGAATGCCGAGAAAGAACGGTAGCGCGCCGGGTTTTTGAGGCCGATCGTCAGGGCGCCGTGTCCGCCCATCGAGTGGCCCATAATGGCGGCTCGCCCGGTATCGATTTGTGGGCATGCCTCGGCGACCGCGCTTGGCAATTCTGTCAGTACGTAGTCATACATGTTGTAGTGCGCTGACCAAGGCGCCTGAGTGGCATTGAGATAAAAACCGGCGCCGAGCCCCATGTCGTAACTGCCCTCAGGGTCATCGGCTACCCCATCACCCCGTGGGCTGGTGTCGGGTGCTACGATGGCGATCCCCAGTTGTGCGGCGCACTGCTGGGCCCCGGCCTTGGTCACAAAATTTTCGTCCGTGCAGGTCAGCCCGGAAAGGAAATATACGACTGGCACCTGCTGTTCTTTGGCTTGAGGAGGCAGGTACACCGCGTAGATCATGTCGCAGTTCAGCGCAGACGAGCGATGTTGGAAGCGATGCTGTTCGCCGTCAAAGCAGCGAACAGAACTCAAACACTCGGATGACATCAGAACGTCACCACAGAGCGAATGCTCTTCCCTTCATGCATTAGATCGAAAGCGGTATTAATTTCATCAAGTGGCATGGTGTGGGTGATCATCTCATCAATATGGATTTTTCCTTCCATGTACCAGTCGACGATCTTGGGCACATCGGTGCGTCCGCGAGCGCCCCCGAAGGCAGTGCCTCTCCAGGAGCGCCCGGTAACCAACTGAAAGGGCCGAGTCGAAATTTCCTGCCCCGCGCCCGCAACGCCGATGATGCAGCTCTGCCCCCAGCCTTTATGGCAGCACTCTAGCGCCTGACGCATGACGTTGACGTTACCAATGCACTCAAAGCTGTAGTCAACGCCGCCATCGGTCATTTGGATCAAATGATCAACGACATTGTCCACTTCGCTGGGGTTCACGAAATCGGTCATGCCGAACTGGGTAGCCAGTGGCACTTTGTCAGGGTTCAGGTCTACACCGATGATGCGACGTGCTCCTACCAGCTTGGCGCCCTGAATCACGTTGAGTCCGATTCCTCCGAGGCCGAATACGGCAACGGTGGCGCCGGGTTCAACTTTCATTGTGAAGGCGACCGCTCCAATGCCGGTGGTGACACCGCAGCCGATGTAGCAGATCTTGTCAAACGGCGCGTCCTCGCGAACTTTGGCCAACGCAATTTCCGGCAGCACCGTATAGTTTGAGAAGGTAGAGCAACCCATGTAGTGCAGGATTGGCTCGCCATCCAGAGAAAACCGACTTGTGCGGTCAGGCATCAAGCCCTGGCCCTGCGTTTCACGGATGGACTGACAAAGATTGGTTTTTGGGTGCAGACAAAAATCACAGGTTCGACACTCAGGTGTGTAGAGCGGGATCACGTGGTCACCCACCTTAAGATCTTTTACACCTTCACCAACCTCTACCACGACACCTGCGCCTTCGTGTCCCAATATGGCGGGGAAGGCCCCCTCAGGGTCATCCCCCGACAAGGTAAAGGCATCAGTGTGGCAGACGCCGGTAGCCTTAATTTCTACCATGACCTCGCCGGCTGCAGGGCCCCCAACCTCAACTTCTGCAATTTCCAATGGTTTACCTGCTGAGAATGCAACGGCGGCGCGACTTTTCATGGGCGGAACTCCTTATCAATCTGGGGCGCTAGTATGCCAAACCGATTGCGCGGAGCCACCCCATTTGAAGCGCTAATTGGAAATCCGTTGTTACAGTGAGCAGGCGGCACCTTACATTATGCGCAAAAGTACCTTGCTGACGCGTTTCTATGGGCTGCCGGGCATCTCGGAATGCAAGGTGCCTCATTGCAACACACCAACACTCCATGCGTGCCGAAATAGCCACGAGTCAATCAGTCAACGGGCGCTATACTACAAGTCTGAAGGAGCTGGTAAATCCTGAGTGATCACGAGGAGAGGTAATGAGCGTCTTCAGCCGCCGGGTGTGTTACGCCAGATCCACAAGCGCGGCTCCCGCGCCTTGAGTGAGTGAACACAATGAATACATCTACCCCCCCTCTATGGACACCATCGCCAGAGCGGATCTTGGCGACGCAACTAACGCAGTTTATGGAAAGTGTGAGAGACACCTGGGATTTTGATGCGAAGGGGGACTATTTTGCATTGCACCGGTGGTCCATTGAGCACCCCAATGAATTTTGGAGAGCTGTGTGGGCTTTCACCCATATCAAGGGAAGCGCCGGAGAGGTTGCGTGTGATGCCCCTGCTCAATTACCCGGCTGCCAGTGGTTCCCGGAAGCCACGATCAACTACGCCGAAAATCTTCTGCGTTTTGATGATGATGTCGAGGCGCTGGTTGAGATCGAAGAGGGGTGCGCGCGTCGCAGTCTGACTTACAGGCAACTGCGGCAGGAAGTGGCGAAGCTTGCGAATTGGATGGACAAGCAGGGGATTCAACCTGGGGATCGCATCGCTGGCTTTTTGCCAAATGGTATTGAGACGGTGATCGCAATGTTGGCGACGACCAGCCTAGGCGGTGTCTGGTCTTCTTGCTCACCCGATTTTGGTATTCAGGGAGCGGTAGATCGGTTTGGACAAATTGCGCCCCGCATTTTGTTTAGCGCGGATGGATATCGCTATAACGGCAAGTCCTGTGACTCTCTTGAGCGGGTGTCCCGTATTGCCAGCGCGATTCCCGCGATTGAAGCAGTGGTAGTGGTGCCGAAATTATCGCAGGAGCCGGATATTTCACTTATCGAGAATGCGCTTTTGTGGACGGTGTGTATGGCCGATACCACTCGTCCCCTTCATTTCGTTCCCCGTCAATTTAACGACCCTCTCTTTATTCTCTATTCCTCTGGAACTACCGGTGTGCCCAAGTGCATTGTTCATGGCATCGGTGGCACATTGCTCCAGCATGCCAAGGAGCACGTATTACACGCGAACGTTGCGCGCGATGACCGGTTTTTCTATTTCACCACCTGCGGCTGGATGATGTGGAATTGGTTGGTGAGTGGGCTTGCCCGCGGTGCAACGCTGATTCTCTATGACGGCTCGCCGTTTGCCAGAGAGGGGCGTCGTCTGATCGATGCGATTGATGAAGAGCATATTACGGTATTTGGAGTAGGCGCAAAGTATCTGGGCGCGCTGGAGAAGTCAGGTATCTGGCCCGCTGCTGATCACTCACTGTCCTCCTTGCAAACCATTTTATCAACGGGCTCCCCCTTGCCGCATGAGAGTTTTGAGTGGGTTTATCGTGCTTTTAAATCTGATCTCCATCTGGCCAGTATCTCGGGCGGCACGGATATCGTCTCCTGTTTCGTGGGGGGCGTGCCGATCCTGCCTGTTTACCCCGGCCAAATTCAGGCGCCTGGCTTGGGCATGGCCATCGCGATCTGGAACGACGAGGGCGCCGCCGTGGTAGAGGAAAAAGGGGAGTTAGTCTGTACTCAGGCGTTTCCTTCTTGCCCGGTGGAGTTCTGGCAGGACCCCGACGGCAGTAAGTTTCACGAGGCCTACTTTTCCCGCTGGTCGGGTATATGGGCGCACGGCGATTACGGAGAGATCACCCCAGAGGGAGGCTACATTATTCATGGCCGCTCCGATGCCGTGCTTAATCCGGGCGGTGTGCGTATCGGTACCGCTGAAATTTATCGGCAGGTAGAGCGCGTGCCAGAGGTACTGGATAGCGTCGTGGTCGGGCAGGCTTGGCAGGAGGATGTGCGCGTAGTGCTTTTTGTCGTCCTGCGCGAGGGCGTCGAGCTGGACGACGCGCTTTGCGGAGTCATTCGCTCAGAAATCCGTGCGAATACGACGCCTCGGCATGTGCCGGCCAAGATTCTTCAGGTGACGGATATCCCCCGCACTATTAGTGGCAAAATTGCTGAGTTGGCCGTTAGAAAAGTCGTGCATGGTGAAGCCGTAACCAACCGGGATGCCCTGGCTAATCCTGATTCACTCAGTTTATTTGCCCAACGGCCGGAGCTGAGCGCCTAGCAATTGACATGCTTTGTGTTGGGGGTGCGGGGGAGATCCTTAATCTGTTTTCTCCTGCGACCTTCAGTGACGATATGGCGCTACTGTCACCCTGGCTTTCGGCGTAATCCTCAACTGGCATACAGGTGCGCACAGGGTTTCGGTCTCTTCATGCATGGTTACGCGCCTTATGGGCGGCCAGCATTTGTCGACCCTGAAGCTGCAGGAGTTACTCTGATAGTCTTGATCATTCGGTTGCTGGCGCGAGAAAGCCAGGGCCAGTTAGGCGCGATGCAATATCACGTGAGGAACCAACGATTAAGACGGTATTAGAAGATCACAAGCCACTGAGTCTCCGTGTCCGACTTGCCTATGGCTTCGGCGCCGTGGCATACGGCATAAAAGATAATGGTTTTGCCTACTTCCTTTTGCTGTTTTACACAGCGGTCGTGGGTCTTGATCCTGCGCTTGCGGGCTTGGCGCTGTTGATTGCATTGTTGCTAGACGGGCTTGGTGATCCCATTGTGGGTTACTGGTCCGACAACCTGCGCTCAAAGTGGGGTCGCAGGCACCCCTTTATGTATGCGGCAGCTATTCCGGTAGCGATTTCTTATGCGTTGCTGTGGCAACCCCCCGATTGGGACGATAGCTTGCTGTTTCTCTATCTGGTCATGTTGACCGTATTGGTGCGCACGCTGATCACGTTTTATGAAACCCCCAGTTCGGCGCTGATGCCCGAGCTCACTGTGGACTACGACGAGCGCACCCAGATTCAGGCTTGGCGATCCTTGTTTGGTTGGGTGGGCGGTGCAGGTATGGCGGTCTTTATGTATGCCTTTTTGCTTGTGCCAACCGAGCGCTATCCGGTCGGCACACTGAATCGAGAAGGTTATGAGATGGGAGGCCTGATTGCCAGCGGTGTCATGTTGCTGGCGATTCTGGTGTCGGCCTTGGGTACTCATCATCGCATTGATCTGTTGGCAGAGCCGTCTCCCCGAGCCACCTCGGGCCTCAGGGGCGTTTTCAGCGAGGTGTTGGAGACGCTGAGGGATAGAAGTTTTTTTGCGCTGTTTGTCTCGTCGATTGCCAGCTCAGTGGCCACGGGTCTCACGGCGGCCCTGACTTTTTTGATGTTGACCTATTTTTGGGGTTTCTCATCTACTGAGATTTTCTATTGGGTTGCGTTGGTAGTCGTATCGGCTTTGCTCGGTTTCATTATTGCGCCCCGGGCCTCCAAGCACTGGGGCAAAAAGCCCGCCGCGATTCGGTTGGGCATACTAGCTTTCACATTGCAGCCTCTACCTGTTTTGCTCAGGCTGTTGGGTTGGATGCCAGAGAATAACGACCCCATGTTGTTTCCCATCTTGGCGATCGTGAATACCATCGACCTTGCGTTTGTTATTGCCATGCAAGCGATTTTGTTTTCGATGCTGGCAGATCTGGTGGAGCATTCTGAGGTCCGAACCGGTCGGCGAAGTGAGGGGGTGTTTTACTCGGCCCTGACATTTATCCGAAAAACCAATCAGGGCATCGGGACGTTTATTGCGGGGCTCATGTTATCGGCCGTGTCCTTCCCACAAGGCGGCGCGCCGGCAGAGGTGCCTGCTGGCGCTGTTATGCAATTAGGAGGTCTGCTAGTGTCATCGCAGTGGCTCCTCTGGGCCATCATGCTCGTGGCCCTCGGTTTCTATCAACTCGACAGACAACAGCACCAGTCCAATCTTGCTGCGATCAGCACGAGGGCGTCATCTAAGCAGTGAGTGGCGGCACTCGGTTCGCGGGTTTGGGCGCCCGCTCCTGTCATGGCATACTCACTGCCATTAAAGTGAAGAGCGGGGCACCAGTTTGGCATTAAAGCTTGCGCAATCCTCCGATGGTCGACGGCAACGCAGCGAGCGCAGTCAGGTAGCCATCATAAAAGCGGCTCTGGCGCTCATGGACGAGGGCATTCTGGTGCCGACCGCGCAACAGGTGGCTGATCGCGCCGGGGTCGGTATTCGCTCCTTCTTCAGGCACTTTCCCGATATGGATTCGCTGTGGCTCGCGGCCGATGACATGTTGCTCGATTCCTATGAAGCGCTGTTCAAGGTAGATGATCGTTCGGGCAGTATCGACGAGCGGGTGTCGCGAGCAGTCACCTTGTACGGCAACGCCTTTGATCAACTGAGCCAGATTATTCTCTGTACCCAGACGCTACTTTGGCGCTTCTCCAAGCTGCGCGAAAACTATGCATGGCATCAAAAGCGGTTGCGCAAGGAATTTGAACTCTGGCTGCCCGAGGTGGCGGCACTGCCCCGTGAGCGGCGCGAGGCAATTCACGCCATTGCTTCGTTCGAAATGTGGCATCGTCTCCGCGAGCACCAAGGTCTCTCGGCGGCAGTCAGCTGCGACATCGTCATCCGCTTGGTCATGGATTCTCTCTCGATAAAGTAAACGGGGCGCAGTAGGTGTCTGAGCAATTCAAAGATCAGGGTGGGATGGCCACCATGGACCCCAGCCGCTTGATGCGCTGGCTGACCTCCCGTGTCATGAGTCGAATCTCACGTGAGGCGTATGTCGAAGCACGTCGCACCAAAACCGAGGAGGGTCGGATCAAGGCCGGTGCGCCCCATCGCGTTGATTATTTTCACCAGGTAGACGAGGCTTACAGCGACCTCACCGCCCAGATCCTTGTGCAGCTCGCCGAGCGATACGATATTGAATTGCACTGTCATTTGGTGCGAGGGCAGGAGGGCAAGAATGCCCCCGAGCCCGAGATGCTTGCCCGGTTGGCTCGCAGTGACGCACATTTGATCGCACCCGGGTATGGGCTTAGCTTTCCGGAGCACCCCGATCCGCCCGAGGCTGAGCATGTCGCGGTTGCAACGCGGATCCTGGCAGCGCAGTCGATGGCAGATTTCCCCCCTGTGGTAGCAGCGGTGAGCAACGCGCTATGGCGAGGTGACGGTGCGGCACTGGATGGTCTGGCAACCGCGCATGGCAGCGCCTCAACCGACGCGGCGGCCGCAGCGGTGGCCGCGGGCACGGCCAAGCGTCGAGAGCTCAGGCATTACTCGGGTGCCACGTTCCATTACGGGGATGAGTGGTATTGGGGAGTGGACCGTCTCTACCATTTGGAGATGCGGCTCGCATCGCTCGGCGCCGATGGAAATCCCGACACGCCATTGATCGCGCCGCGCCCGGACGCAGATCTAATGGGCCATGCCGATCAAGGTCGCTACACGCTGGAGCTATACGCCTCTCTGCGAAGCCCCTACACGGCGGTGGTATTTGATCGCGCTGTGGCATTTGCTGAAGAAGCTGGCGTCGAATTGAAGCTCCGACCTGTCTTACCCATGGTGATGCGGGGCGTTCCTGCCACACGCGAGAAGGGTATGTACATTTTTATGGATGCGGCGAGAGAGGCGCGGGTCGCGGGTGTGCCCTACGGCAATTTCTACGATCCCATCGGTGATCCAGCGCGGCGTTGCTATGCGCTCTTTCCCTGGGCGGTGTCGCAGGGCAAAGGGGTGGCGCTTTGCTCAAGTTTCTTGCGTCACGCCTTTGCCTTGGGTGTTAACACCAATAATGATCGCGGGCTGCGCAAGGTGGTCGAGGCGGCAGGGCTAGACTGGAGCGCCGCTCAGGCGCATCGCGAGGACACGACATGGGAGACGCTTCTGGAAGATAATCGACAGACTATGTATGCGTCAGGGCTGTGGGGTGTACCCAGCTTTCGTCTGTTGAATCCTGCCGGCGAAGTGCTGCTGGCAACCTGGGGCCAGGACCGTTTATGGCTGATCGCCCATACGCTGCGCAACGTACTGCAACGGGATGCGGCTGATGGCCACAACACCTGATTGAATCCATCATATATTGGCAGTTATACTGCCAATATATGATGGATATTGCAGGTGTGCGGGACCCATGGAATAAGGGTGCCGACCGGGAGGCTGGGTGATATGCGACGGATTGCCATCTTATTGATTGCGATACTACTGGTGGCGGTAGGGTGGGTATATGTTTACCCGAGCACAGCAATCATGACCGCAGTCAAGGTACGGAGCGCTATCGATACCGCTCGGGTGGCCGCACCGCGTGACATTGCCTGGCAGCAGGGGCCCGACACATCGCTCGTGAACCCCGCTGATCGCCCTCCAAATGTGATTCTGATTGTCGCCGACGACCTGGGCTACAACGACATCTCGACCTTTGGTGGGGGTGTTGCCGGGGGTCGATTGCAAACTCCCCATATCGACGCCCTGGCGGCACAGGGTGCTGTCTTTAATCAATCTTATTCAGGTTCATCCACCTGCGCGCCCTCCCGAGCCATGCTGATGACCGGTCGTTATCCGCGTCGCACCGGGTTCGCGTTTACGCCCATGCCGCCGTCAATGGGAAGGGTGGTGACGGCTATTGCGGATGAGATGGACCGGACGTTACCCGACGCCCTTTATAACCCCGCGGTCGCGGCTAATAAGCCGCCTTATGAGCGACAGGGTTTGCCCGCCGAGGAGGTGACGCTTGCGGAATCTCTGCAGTCGAGGGGATATCACACGGTGCATATTGGCAAATGGCATCTGGGACGTGCGCACGGCATGGCCGCCCATGAACAGGGGTTTGATGAGAGCTTATTGATGGCGAGCGGACTGTATCTGCCTGAGGACCACCCCGACGTTATCAATGCCAGAGTTAACTTTGATCCTATCGATCAGTTTTTGTGGTCGGCGCTGACTTATGCCAATAGCTACAACAGTGGCGACGAGGATCGCTTTGAACCAGGTGGTTACCTCACTGACTATTGGACTGACGAATCGGTCAAGGTTATTAAGGCCAACCGCCATCGCCCTTTCTTTTTATATTTGGCCCACTGGGGAATTCATACGCCACTGCAGGCCACCAAGGCTGATTATGAAGCCGTGGGTGATATTCAGCCCCACCGGCTGCGCGTTTATGCAGCGATGACCCGGGCACTGGACCGCAGTGTGGGTCGCGTCATGGCGGCATTGGAAGAAGAGGGACTCGCAGATAACACCATTGTGATTTTTACCAGCGACAACGGCGGTGCCGGCTATATAGGACTTACTGATGTCAACGCACCCTTTCGTGGCTGGAAGATCACCCACTTCGAGGGCGGCATTCGGGTGCCTTTGTTCATTAGGTGGGGCAGTCAGATCCCCGCCGGGGTCAAGATCGATACCCCCGTGGCCCATATAGATGTGCTGCCGACGGTATTGGCGGCAGTGAACGAGTCACTGCCCCACTCTCGGGAGATCGACGGCGAAAACCTGCTGCCGCTGATTACGGGGGGGCCTGACGCGCAGCGCGACTGGGGCCGGGAAACGTTATTCTGGTCAGCAGGCCACAATCGCATCGTCCGACATCGTGATTGGAAGCTTCAGGTGGCGGCGAGGCCCGAGAAACAGTGGCTTTTTAATCTGGCCGAGGATCCCACCGAGCAGCGTAACCTCGCCCCAGAGCGGCCCGGCAAGGTGGCTGAACTGATCGCTCTGCTCGATGCGCATGCGGCCGATGCCCGACCGCCACTCTATCAGGCCGAGATTGAGGCGCCTGTCGCGATCGACAAGGACTTGTCAGTGCCTTTTGAGCCCGGGGATGAATGGGTATCTGTTCCCAATTAGTGGCAAATGGATCAAATGTTGCGGCGCGGGCAGTGCTAGAGCCCGCCGAGTACAGCTTTCCTGAAGATCGGCCAATCCAGTGCCGCTAGAGTCCGTCGTGGGTTTTTATGATCTCCTCAGAATTGGCAGGCAAGCTGAATGAGACGCCGTCGTAGCCCACGGTGTAGTCAGGAAAAATCTCTCCGGCACCATTAAGCCACAGCGCTTCCTGTCCCGGCACCACGATCGGGGGAACAACGTGGTAGTAAAGCAGGTGTCCCACGCCGGCATCTTTAGCCGTTTCGGCGGCATCGGTGGGGCTGGCGTGATAGTCCGGCACATCAAACATGATCTTGGCTATGATGGCGTTGCCCATCTTGTTAGCTGCATCCTCCATCATGCCGATGATGTTGGGTGCGAGCGCTTCATGCACTAACAGATCAACATCTTTGGCGAAGCGGGTGATGTTGTCAGACCGTGCAGTATCACCGCTGATGAGGACCGTTCGATCACCGTAGCTGAAGAGATAGCCCACGGCGGGAGAGACCGGCGCGTGCTGAACGCGGAGCGCCTCGACAATGACTCCATCGCGCTCATAAACCTTTGTGAGCTCGCCGTCGGCGGGTGTGTTAAAGGGGATAGCATTCATACCCGCCGCGGCAAGCGGTGCCACTTCATCGCCATGGTGGGCGTGCCGGTAAACAAAATCCTGAGCGTAAGCGGCATTGAAGCCTGTGACTATCTGATCAACTCCCTCCGGTCCATAAACCGGCAGTGGTGAGCTGTGATCTCCTGTAGCCCACCGGATCGTGGCCAACTCCCCAAGGCCATCAATATGATCTGAGTGAAAGTGAGTCAGGAAGACCGCCTCGACAGCGGCGGGGGGATAACCGAGCCGCTGCAGATTACGTGTGCTGTCCGTTCCCGTATCAACAATAAATAGGTGGTTGTTCGCTACCACACCGACACAGGGTCCTGAGGCGCGCGGTGCTGGCATGGGGCCCCCGGCGCCACAGAGCACAACGTGCAGGCCATCTTCCAGAGACGCGACCTGATTCATCGCCATTTGCTGGGGTAGTGCGGTCGCGACCAATTTTTCTGCGATGGTAGCGCGCTGACCGAAGCCGATTACCGCAGCCAGTGCCATCACCACTAATCCGGTCCCCCATTTCTTCATCTTGGTCCCTCCCTATTCACTTGTGTGGTCACAGTATCACTTGCCTTCCCGCGTAAATATTGACAGTATTTGTGTCAATATAAAAGCGGTCTGCAGAAGAGTTCGATAGCCCGCATTACCCTAACGAACCGCCTAGAGAAAACATCTGAAGTGAGTCCGGCGCCACCGAAACAGAATCGTCTCTACGCAATGCCTCACTCGCTTTACTCGGGTCGGGCTCGCTCTTATTTGATCAAGCATTGCATTCCTTTTGAAGAGTGCTCTACCGGGCACGAGCGCTTCAAGTCTGAGGTACTGCCTAAGGCCCAACTTCCCACCATTCCCACCCTGGCGACAGCGGATGGTGAGGTCATCCGGGATGGGGCGGCCATCATTGAGCATTTTGAGGTGCAAGCGGGTCGACCCTGTCAGCCAAAGGGTGCGCGCCAAGGTGTGGTTAGCGCGCTCTTCGACGTCATCGGTTCTCAGGGTTTATTGCGCCCCGCCATGCACTATCGTTGGAACTTTCCCGAAGAAAATGCCGAATTTGTGCGTTATCACTTTCTGCACTCGCAACGCAACGCACCGGAGCGGCAGGAGAAGACCGATTATATGATGGACCGCATGCGCCATGCCGCGGTTATCTTCGGTGTGACGGACGATACGCGTGATCTCGTCGAAGCCCTTTACCTTGCGTTTTTAGACGCGCTCAATGGCCATTTTGAGGAGTATCCCTATTTGTTAGGTTGGCGCCCGTGTCTGGGTGATTTCGGCTTATTGGGGCCACTTTATGCGCATCTGGGTCGTGATCCCTACCCGGCTAGGCTGATGCAACAGCGCGCACCGCGCGTGTGGCGCTGGGTGGAGCGCATGAATCGCGCAGATCAGGACGCCCCGGAGTACTTCAATGCGGGAGATGATTTTCTGGCCGATGATGCCGTGCCCGACACGCTGTTGGCAGTGTTGCGTGTTGTCGCGAATGATTTTATGCCCGAGACCCGTGCGTCGGCCGAGTTTGTCAACCATTGGCTGGCGGAGCATGCACCTAAAGGCGGCACGCCGGCGGTGGGGCGGTTAGCTGAGGCGCCGGGAAGCGCCGCATTTGTGGTGGATGGACAGCAAATCACAGCGCTGGCACAGCCTTATCGTCATTTTCAATTGCAGCGAGTACACCAACTCGTTTCTGCCCTTGCAGACAGGGAGCGAAGCGCGGTGATGGCCCTGCTGGATAGCTGCGGGTTTGGACAGCTACTCAGCATGTCCCTAAATCGTACAATTGAGAGGGAGGGCAATTTGGAGCGATGGGGCCCAACGAAAGATGGGGGTTTTAAAAAATGAGAACGGAATTAATCGGATACACAGCCAATTTGAACGGTTGTGTTTCCGTTTAGGTATGGCAATATCAACTTATAGCACGCTGCCGTTAGTTCCCACTAATGCGCACTACATAATTATTACATGAGCTATCCAAGGGAGTTTTGAAATGGCGAAGACATTTTCCAAGTTGGCTTTGAGCGCGGCCGTAGCAGGTTTGGCACTGGGCGCCAGCGCTCAACAGTTAGAAGAAGTGGTGGTGACCGCACAGAAGCGAACTGAAAGTTTGCAGGATGTACCCATTTCGGTGACGGCAATCAGTGGTGATCAAATTGCGATGAACTCGATACGGAGTTTCTCTGAATTGGGCGCTTACGTTCCTAACTTCTCGGTTGCTGAAAATCCGGTCAACACGATTATAACGATGCGCGGGATCAGCATCGGTGCCAACCAGTCATTCGAGCAGTCGGTGGGGCTTTTTCTAGATGGTGTCTACTTAGGCCGCAGCCGGCAGATGCGACTGGGCCTGTTTGATCTGGAGCAAGTAGAGGTGTTGCGGGGCCCACAGGGTATTTTGTTTGGTAAAAATACTTTGGCTGGCGCCGTCAACGTCCGTTCAGCGGCACCCGAGGTGGGCGGTGACTTGACTGGACGCATTGCCGCCAGTTTTGAGAGTGATGAGGGCAAGTATTTTGAGGGTCATATTGCGGGCAGCGTGAGTGAAAACGTGGCGGTGCGATTCGCCCTGATGGACCGCGAAATCGATGGCTATCTTGATAATGCCGCTCCCAATGCTGCATACCCGGATCAGCCGACGACAGACGAGACGATTGCTAGGATTGGTTTGCAGTGGGAGCCATCTGACTCAACCTCCGTGGGTCTGAGATATTCCTATGCGGATTACAGGCGAATAGGCACCAATTCTCTGGTTAGCACATTTGCGCCATCGCTGGTTGATACAGATGGAGACGGTGTGCGCGACACGCCGTTTGTACCGGCGTCCAACTTGGCGATGTATGGCGCAATGGGGATAGCCTTTCCGGGGTTCAATGCCTCTACATTCGCAAACAACAATACCCGAGACACTTACTACGACGGCCTATCAATAGGCGGAACCGAGGGGCTAGAGGGCGGCAATGGCTCGGAGCGTTTAGCGGGAACAGATACTGAGAATCATGAGTTTTCACTCAACATTACGCACGAATTTAACAATGGGATGAAGCTAACTTCGGTAACAGGCTTCTCACAGTACGAGTACAAAGATGGTATCGAGGCAGATTTCTTGCCTGTTGAATTCATCGGCCGGAGCGATGACTCCGAGTTTGATCAGTTTAGCCAAGAACTCCGACTCGAATCTGACATGGAAGGAAGGTTCAATTGGGTTGTCGGTGCAAATTACGTCGAGTCAACTCAGGAAATTGACCGTTTGGTCTCGGTTGACGGCACTTTTGGTCAGCCGGCGGTTGTCGGACTGCTTACCGGCGGCTTACCCACCATTCTGGCTTATAGCCCGGCCCAGCTTGCTGGCATTGCGGCCGCATTCGGGCTGCCTCCTCAGGCACTGCCGGTCGGTGTTGAAGGGTTGACCATGTGGAGCCAAGTAGGACGATTGTCCACTTGGACTCAGGACACCGACTCATGGGCAGTTTTTGCGCAGGGTACCTGGGATATCACGGATAGATTGAGCCTGACGGCGGGAGTGCGCTATACAGAAGAAACGAAAAAAGCGGACGCACAAACGTGGCTGAACAGCACAGCTCAGGGATTGGCGACAAAAACTGCTAATGCGGAAGAGTCCTTGGCCACGGGCGATTTTGGCAACTTCCTTCAGCAGGAATTGCAGGGGTCGTTCTTCGCTTCGTATGCTCACGCATTTGTAGAAGAGCGCGATACTGATCAAATGATTCCAGCTGTATCGTTGAACTGGAAAGCCGCTGATGATCATCTCCTCTATGCGAGCTACACCGAAGGCTTTAAAAGTGGTGGTTTTAACGCGGTCGACGACCAGGACCCCGTGCTTAACAGAGCTTGTCCACTTCAAAATCTGCCGGGATGCATAAATCGAACGGCACCTGGCCCAGGGTTTGAGTATGACGATGAGACGGCTTGGTCTTTTGAGGTTGGCGGTAAGCATACATTTTTAGATGGGTCCCTGAGATTCAACTGGGCTTACTACAACAGCGAGTATGAAGATCAGCAGGTCTCTACGTTTGTCGGGCTGGGTTTTGTCGTCACGAACGCCGCCAGCACAGAAATTTCGGGCTTCGAAGTGGATGCTGCATGGCAGGCGACTCAGAATTTGAGATTCAATCTCTCGGTCGGAACGGTTGACGGTGAATACGGTTCGTTCCCCGGAGCGGCGTGTACTGCGAACCAAACTTCTGACATTGAGTTCTTGGATTTCGTGACGCCCGGTGGTCTGACACCCAGCTCCCCCAACATCCGCTCAGCCGATGGGAACTGTGCGATGGGTTTCGACGCTGCAGGCAGCCAGACCGGTGTTTCACAGGATCTGTCTGGCAGAGAAATCGGCTCATCCAAGTATTCTGGCTCATTCGGCGCTCAATACACTCAGCCGATCGGTTCGATGATTTGGTTTACTCAGGTCGACGTGAACTTCTTCGACGATTACCTCTACACGGGTGACCTGGACGAGATTGATTTTCAAGACGGCAGAGAGCTGATTAATCTGCGCACGGGCTTAATGGGCGATAACTGGACGTTGATGCTGTACGGTCGAAATATCACTGATGAGAGCGTTGCTTCCGGTGGTGCGGACGTTCCATTAGCGAGAGGATCGCATATGCGTTACTACAGCAGAGGTGAGGTGTTCGGCATCCAGGCGGTATGGGAGTTCTGATACCTACATTGTGATTGAGGTAAGGGCGGCTTGGGCCGCCCTTTTTTTATACCGTAAGGTGGCGCATTTGCTTGACCGTAATGACGTTGCGCTGCGCTTATTAGCCTCGTTGACAGTCATTCACGCCTCGCAGTGCTCTCAACGAAACACCTTCTATCGCGTGGCCATAACAATTCAACGGAGTGTTTGAATGATCAGCAAGATATTCGCCAGAGCGTTGCTGGGTCTCTTTATGTTGGCCACGTGGCTGCTTTGGCTAGGCTGGTTCTCTGCGCGGCCACCTCTTACTGTGGACCCCGCCACCCTGTCTGGCGACGGGTCTATTCTCAATTACTGTGAGTTGCCTGTGCTGGATGGCGCAGGGAAGCGCGCCGCCGATATTCCCAAGGGCAATACGCCCGGGTGCGCCTATGATCATTTTCCGCTACCGATTTTGGCTTCGTGTACCGAGCCGCTGCCGCCTGAGGCGGATGATATTCGCGGATTATGGCGTGGTATTTCAGGTGGTCATGTGGGCCATGTTGAGCGGGTTGAGCAATGCGGCAGACGCGTGGTGGTGACTGCGGCGGGCCTTATCCATGACTACGGCCCGAATAGTACGGCCGACTTGAACACCAACGACACCGAGGGTTCGGTGTTGTTTACGCTGAGGGGAAAAGAGCACTGTATGCGCACGTCGGCCAGTATGATCTGGGAGGACAAGGTGCTCAATTTTTACGCTTTTGGCTGGGGACCTCAGGTGGTACGCCGTTACCGCGATGGCGACGAGCTCATTTGGGAGTATGCAGACGGCTCTGTGACGCGCATGGAGCGCCTGTGTACCTTACCAGAGGAGCACAGAGAGCCCGCCCCTCGTGGCAGACGAATCAGCTTGTTTTAAGGTGCGGCTGTGTGTCAGTCACGCCGCCGACAAGCAACGGATGTGCTTCCCGCGAGCCACGGGGGCTGTGCTGTCAGCACGTGGCGCCACATTATCTGCCATCATGGAGCACCGATGTGGTCTCTTTGCACCACGCGGGACAAGAGAGCAAATCATCTGAAGAGGAGAGCCCATTGCTTACCGAACTCTGGGTTGATCGAACCCACTACCGACATACCAAAGTCCAACAGGGTGATATTCCAGCGCCCGGTGACGGCGAGATATTGATTGCCATCGACAAATTTGCCATGACGGCGAACAACGTCACCTACGCCGCCTCCGGTGACCTATTTGGATACTGGCAATTCTTCCCGACGGGGGAAGATCCTTGGGGCAAAGTCACGGTCTGGGGCATCGGTGAGGTGATTGAGAGCCGCTCTGATGCGATTGGAGTTGGTGAGCGTTTGTATGGGTTTTTCCCTATGAGTAGTCACGTAATGATGAAGCCCGGCGACGTCAGCCCGCGGGGCTTTACTGATATTTCGGCGCATCGTCAGACGCTGCCGGCGCTCTACAACCACTACGCCCGAACCGAGGCCGAGCCCGCCGAGCTTCGTGCGCTTGAGGATCAGCGCTGCATTTTTTTTCCCTTGTTTATGACAGGGTATGTGATCGCCGACTTACTCTCGGATAACGATTGGTTTGGTGCGGCGCAAGTGGTGGTGGGCTCTGCCTCGTCCAAAACCGGCTTTAGTTCAGCGGCGTTTGCGCGCGCCGCGGGCTTTACCGGTGCCGTAATCGGACTCACTGGGGCGTCTAATGTCGCCTTCTGCGAGACCTTGGGCTGTTACGACAAAGTGTTGGCTTACGATAAGGTGGAAACACTGACTAACGCCGCTACCGCCTATATTGATATTGCGGGTGATGTGACGGTGCGTTCCCGGCTACACCATCACCTCAGGGACAACGCCCGGTGCACACTCCTAGTGGGCGCGACCCATTGGGATCAGTTTAAAACATCAGTCGACGGTGGCGCGCTGCCGGGTAGCGCGCCCGCGGTGTTCTTTGCCCCTGCGCAAATCGAGAAGCGAGATAGCGAATGGGGTCGCGGTGTGATGATGGGCCAGGCATACGCCGCGAGTATTGAGTTGGTGCAGCGACTGGCACCTTCGCTGGCGATGGAATCTCATCGAGGTACTGAGGCTTGTAATGGCATCTGGCAAGCGCTGCTGGCTAACGAGATTTCGGGTCGGCAGGGTGTCATGATGTCGCTGGGTGTGTGACGCCTGCTTGAACCGTCCTCCCAGCCGCTGAACCGTTAAATTCCGGTGAGAGTATGTAGTCGGAGTATTCGCGAGACCCAAGAGCGCGGGTGTTCCCGTTTCGAGGTGAGGAGAGCAGCGACCGTATGAAAAAACTACTATTTATTGGGTTGGCCGTCGGATTGCCCATGGCGGTGGCTACCCTCACAAGCCCGCCAGAGGTGCTGGTTGGGGGATGGCCGGCGCTCACCGTATTGGCACTCGCGGCTTTTAGTATCCAGTGGTTGGCGTTTGTCCCCGCGCGGATTTTTGAGACAGAGCGATTCTATGACTTCACCGGGAGCCTTACTTATATCGCCCTGACGTTGGCTGCGCTGGGGGTAGCAGAATCATTTTCACCGGAGCAGTCGTTGATCGCGGCAATGGTCATCATTTGGGCGGGGCGGTTGGGCAGCTTTTTGTTTCGCCGCATTCACGCGGCGGGTGGTGATCAGCGTTTTGATCACATTAAGGTCTCCTCGGCTCGCTTTTTTGTCGCCTGGACATTACAGGGCGCCTGGGTGGTGATGACCAGCTGCGCGGCGCTGACTGTCATATTGAGCACCGCGCAGCCACCGATGGGCGCCATTTATGTGATCGGCGCCGCGATGTGGGCGACCGGCTTTGCAATTGAAGTCATTGCAGATCGGCAAAAATCGCGTTTCAGGGCAGATCCAGCCAACACAGGTCAATTTATCAATGTCGGGTTGTGGGCCCGCTCCCGCCATCCTAATTACTTTGGTGAAATCCTTTTATGGGCAGGCATTGCAGTAATGGCTGTGCCCTATTTGTCGGGTAGCCAGTGGGTCGTATTGCTCTCGCCGCTTTTTGTTTACGCCTTGCTCACCCGCCTCAGTGGTATCCCCACCCTGGCGCGCCGGGGCCAGCAGTTATGGGGCGCTGATCCGTTGTATCAAGCCTACCTGGCCAACACGCCGCGCCTGTTGCCGCGTTTATTTTGAGGCCCACTATACGGCGCATTCGGAACCGTCTTGAGTCGATGCTTACCCCGCTGAGGTGACCTGCATTTCGCCATTCGCTGAGAAGGTTGAAAAACGCGATGGGCCCGTCGTCTTAGGACACCATTTGCCCAAAGCGTTTGCGTCAAACGCTCAAACTCGCGACTACAAACCAAGAAAGTTAAGCGGGATCGGCACCGGCCTTCTTTCGCGCCAGGCGTGTATCGATAAGCGCAGTTGTCGCCAGTAGAAAAAGGCCCAGCAGCAGGCGCAGGTCACCGAGATGAATTCGCGGCTCGATGGGGTAAGCAATGGTTTTCTCAAGGCTCGCCAATTTGAAATCGTGCCGCTCGTAGAATTCAGGATTGCCGACGATGTCTATCAGCGTTCGTCGACTTCGGTAACGCATGATCGCTCCGTCTGACCACGCTTCGGCGCCTTCAATGCCCAGCAGATCCAAACTGTTGGCCACCGATTTCCCGACTACGACGGGATGGCTTGCTCGGGACAGCAGTGCGGGAATCATGTGCTCCATGTAAAGGTCGAGCAGTGTCTGGGCGTCCGCGTCAGGTGGCGCGCCCTCCATCTGGGGAGGGTTCTTCGCCAGATCTACGGCATTGACCATCAGAAATTGTCGACCCGTGTCATTACGGAGGAATTCGAGCAGCGCCCCGCGAGCAGATGTGTCGCCACCGAGATCAAGCCCCTGAGTGTTGGCGATGAACGTCTGGATTTCCGCCTCTGTGAGCGGGCCACCGAAGTCGGTGTACCAGCTGACGAATACCGCATAGAGAAAAACGGAACCGAGCCATAGTTTGCGTCGTGATGTCATATCGGCGTTCTCCCCAGCCTTCTCTGTCGTCACATGCACATGCGATAGTGGCATGCAGAGCGATAAGCGATTCGGTACGTCAACTATGTTGGCACGGCGAATACTGCTTGCCAGCGCTTACTTATTGACACTATTTATGCCAATATATAGGTCCTGCTTTCATGCCGCAAGGAGTTCCAAAGATGTCTCGCGAACCCGTAAAGTTGGTGGGGGGAACTGGCTCCCCGTACACCCAGAAAATGATCGCATTGCTGCGCTACCGTCGCATTCCCTATGCCATCACTTGGGGTCAGCCTGAGGCAATGTGTGAAGCAATGGGGGTCGAGGCGCCCAAGCCTTCCTTCATGCCCACCTTCTTCTTTCAAGATGGCGGCGATGTCACCGCGCACTGCGATTCTACGCCGATCATCCGCCGGCTGGAGGCTGAGCATACAGGTCGCTCGGTGCTGCCCGAGGACCCGGCGCTCGCATTTATTGATTATTTGATCGAAGACTTTGCGGACGAGTGGTGCACCAAGTACATGTTTCACTACCGCTGGCACTTCGAGGCTGACGCCGATAATGCCGGCACCAAGTTACCTCTCAGCATGGATGTTTCAATGCCGAAGGAGCAGTTTCAGCAGTTCAAAGACATTATCTCGCAGCGACAAATCGACAGACTTTGGGTTGTTGGTTCCAACGAGGTGACAGCGCCCATCATTGATGCAAGCTACAGGCGATTTCTTGCTGCGATGGAGAGCCATCTCGCTGAGCAGCCTTTTATGTTGGGCCAGCGGCCGGGCGCAGGCGACTTTGGTCTGTTCGGTCAGCTCAGTCAGTTGGTGGGCTTTGATCCCACTTCACGTGAGATTGCCCACGACGTGTCGCCGCGCACGGTGGGCTGGGTCGACAAAATGCCGGATGGCAGTGGTCTGATGCCCGAGGCCACTGACTGGATTGCAGTGGAGGATCAGCCGGCCAGTCTGAGAGGATTGCTGTCAGAAATCGGTCGTGTTTACACTCCGGCACAACTCGCTAACGCCCAAGCGGTGATGGCGCAGGAGAAGACCTGGGAGTGCGAGATCGACGGTGCCGCTTGGCACCAACGGACGTTCCCGTATCAGGCCAAGTGCCTGCAATGGACCCGCGATCAGTACGGGCAGTTATCGACCACCGACCGGACACGCGTTGATGCGCTGATAGCCGGCACCGGCATCGAGCCGATGTTGGAGGGCGTTGCATGAGCGCTGTACCGATCAACAATCGGATCACCGAGATCACGGGGACTGACTATCCCATCATTCAGGCGCCGATGAGCTGGATAGCCCGTGCTCAACTTGCTTCGGCGGTCTGTAATGCTGGTGGCATGGGCATTATCGAAACCGGCTCAGGTGAGCTCGACGCGATCCGGGAAGAAGTCCTGAAAATGCGTGATCTCACCGACAAGCCATTTGGCATGAATGTGGCGCTGGCCTTTGTGAAGGGCACCAACTTTATCGACTTCGTGATCGAACAAAACCTGCCTTTTGTGACAACGTCATCAGGTAGTCCCGCGGTTTGCACCGAGATCTTCCAGCAGGCGGGGATCAAGGTTTTCCATGTGGTGCCAACGCTGGATATGGCGCTCAAGGCAATCGATTGTGGTGTGGATGGCCTGATCGTCGAGGGCGGCGAGGGAGGCGGTTTCAAGAATCCAAGCCCGGTGTCGACCATGGTGTTGTTACCGCTGATCCGCTCTCGCGCTGATATACCTATTATTGCTGCGGGCGGGATCTGCGACGGACCCTCGATGGCGGCTGCCTTTGCTATGGGTGCCGAGGGCGTGCAAATGGGCACCCGTATGCTGAGTAGTGCCGAGTCCCCGGTCCATCAGAATTGGAAGCAGTCCGTGGTGGAGGCGAAGGAGACTGATACGGTGTTTCTGAATCAGCAATCCCGACCAGCCTTGCGCGCCTTGCGCACCGAACGGACTGCCCAGTTGCAGCCTTTGGGTGCCTTCGATTTCCGTGAGCAATTAGCTGGCGTGCAAGAGCTATATTTTGGTGGTGACATGGAAGCTGCGATCCCGCTCTCCGGGCAAGTCGTCGGCCGAATCGATGCGGTACAACCCGTAGCCGAAGTCATTCAGGCCACCATGACCGGTTTTTATGAATCGCTAGGGCGTTTGCAGAGGTACTCCTGCCAATAATGGAGGGTCAGGCAAACGCACCGGTCACCTTATTGGGCTCTAACATCTCCTACTTCACCGGGAAGATGGAGAACTATTTCCGCCTCAAGGGCATCCCTTACCGGCTTGAAAGCATGCAATTTCCTGCCGTGCGCAAGCGGTTGGAGCGGGAGCTCGGTGTGATGCAGATGCCAGCAGTCATATTACCGGACGGCCGCTTCATGACCGACACCACCAAGATCATCGAGTGGTTCGAGGAGCGTCACTCCGAATACTCTATTTTGCCCCCCGACCCATTGCAGCGCTTTCTGTGCCACCTCCTTGAAGACTGGGCTGACGAGTGGTGGTGGCGCCCGGCTATGCACTACCGCTGGCACTATGCTGAGGGCGCCCGGTTTGCGTCCTACCACCTTGCCACTGAGCTCATGGGCAATCTGCCGCTGCCTGTCTGGCTCAAGCGACGTTTTTTACAGCATCGACAGCGTAGTGGATACACCACGGGCGATGGTATCACTGCCGCCAACTTCAAAGCGGTCGAATTAGATGTCGCCCAGCTCTGGACGCGGCTTGATGCCATGCTCAGCCACCAGCCTTTTCTATTCGGAGAGCGACCATCACTGGCAGACGTGGGTTTTGCAGGGCCGTTCTTTCGCCACTTCGCCTTGGATCCTGTGCCGCTTGAGCTTCTGCGGCAGAATGCACCGGCGGTACTGGAGTGGGTCACGCGTTTATGGAATACCCAACTCGATGCTGTACGGGGAGAGTGGCAGCAGGGCATCCCCAATGAGGTGACAGCTCTGCTCGAGCACATGGGTCGCGGTTATTTGCCTTATCTTTCAGCGAATGTTGAGGCGGTGCGCTCGGGGAGCAAGCGTTTTACTGTGGAGGTTGATGGCATCCGTTTTGAGGGCGCACGCTATTCTCGATACCGGGTTTGGTGCCTGAAGCAGTTAAGAGAGCATTTTGACGCGTTGCCCGTCGATATTCAGGTTGACGCAGAAGCATTGCTGAAAAGCACCGGTTGTTGGGAGCCTCTGTGGTGTGCCCGCGACTTACCTTTACTAGAGGGGCAGGAGCAAGGGCTGCCTTTTCGCGGCGACACCAAGATGGTCGGCGTTAACGAGACACTGTTGAAATAATAGGAATCATGTATGGCTTTTGAAATTAGCGATCAGGTTCGGGCATTGAACGCGCAGTTGCAGCACTTCATGGACGAGCATATTTATCCACGGGAGCGCGAGTGGCACGAGTGGTGCCATGATCCAGAGCACCTTTGGGAGGTGCCCGGCTGGTACGACGATATCCGCGACAAGGCGAAGGCTGAAGGATTGTGGAACCTCTTTCTCCCCAAGGAGTACGCCCCCTGGAGCCCTGGCCTCACCAATGTTGAGATCGCGCCCCTCTTTGAGACCATGTCCAAGGTTATGTGGGCCCAGAGCGCATTCAATTGCAATGCACCAGATCGCGGCAACATGGAGGTATTGGCTAAGTACGGCACACCTGAGCAGCAAGAACAGTGGCTGAAGCCGCTGCTCGCAGGAGAGATCCGCAGTGCTTACGCCATGACCGAGCCGCAGGTGGCGTCATCAGATGCGACCAATATGGAGCTGGAGATTCGTCGTGAGGGTGACGAGTATGTTCTTAACGGCCGTAAATGGTGGACAACGGGGGCCGTCAGTCCGCGCTGCAAGATCATGTTGGTAATGGGCAAATCGAATCCCGAGAACGATCGTCACCGACAGCACTCTACTATTTTAGTGCCTCGGGATGCTCCGGGAGTCCACCTCGTGAGGACCTTGCGGGCCTTCGACAGCCTGCATTCGCCCGGCGGTGAGGCGGAGCTCTTGTTTGAAGATGTTCGGGTGCCTGTCCGCAATATGATCAAAGGCGAGGGCTGCGGTTTTGAGATTGCTCAGGGCCGCCTTGGGCCTGGTCGTTTTCAATACGCCATGGGTTTTGTGGGGATGGCCCAACGCTGCCTGGAGCTGATGTGTGCGCGCGCCCAGGAACGGGTCGCCTTTGGCGAGCCGCTCATCAAGAAGACTTCCATTCAGCATGAGATTGCCCGCAGCCGCTGTGACATTGAGCAGTGCCGATTGCTCACATTGCAGGCGGCAGAGGTCATGGACCGCGAGGGCCTCGACGGCGCAAGACCGTATATTTCGATGATTAAAATTGTGGCACCTAAAATGGCACAGGAGGTTGCAGACCGAGCCATGCAAATTTTTGGCGGCATGGGGGTGTGTCAGGACACAATGATTCCCGATGTCTTCACCGTAGGACGATTTTGTCGAATTGCCGATGGCCCTGATGAGGTCCACATGTCTCAACTGGGCAAAATGACGGCAAGATCGCTCGCAAGCTAGGGAGTCTGTGCAATGACAAGATTTTTACTGTGGGTTCTCATGTTTCTGGCACTCGCTGCTCAAGCCGAGGATGGCCTGGAAGGAGGGTACTGGCAACACGAGAAGGACTCTGTCTGGATAGAAATGCTGCCTGGCGAGGGTGAAGGTATTGTTGTTCGCCATGACGAACGCCCGGACAGTGTCGGCTTCAGGTTGGTCACCGATCTGGCGCCAACCGATAACCCCGACACCTGGTCGGCTAGGGTGTATGCCGCGCGGCTTCAGGAATACCGCGAGGCCGATATCACGCTAAAAAGTTCGGATCTAATGGTTTTTACCGTCAAAGTGGGTTTTATCAGGCGAACAGTGGAATGGCGGCGTGTGCAAGAGGTGCCCATCGCCGTCAATGGTGAGTAAACTCAGCGCCAATAAGCATAAAGATAGGGAATCGTCATGATAAAGCGGTCTGCACTCGCGTTGAGCGTTATTACTCTGATCTCGGCATGCACCGAGGAAGTGGGCTTGCTGGATGAAGACTCCAACTTTGGTGGTCGTGGAGGTGATCCACTGACGCCCGTAATGGATATTGTGGATCGCGCACCGCCGCCCACCAATCCACTTCGCAATGCCTACTTCGGCGATTTGCATGTGCACACTGAATACTCCTTTGATGCCTATAATTTCGGCACCACCGCGACACCTTATGACGCTTATAAGTTTGCTCAGGGCGAGGCGATTGAGCACCCCGCTGGTTACCAGATCCAGATGGCGACTCCGCTGGATTTTTATGCGGTGACTGACCACGCCATGTTTCTCGGGTTGGCACTCGAGGCGGGCGACACCACTACGCCCTTTTCGCAGTATGAGATTTCAAAGCCACTGCATAATCTCAATGCGGACGACAACAAAGGTGTGTGGAGCTTGACGAAAAGGATCACCAATTTTTCTTCTTTTATACCCCGTGCGTTAGAGGGCATTCGCTCGGGTGAGATCTCGGAGGAAATGGCGATCGGCGTTACGCGCCGCGCCTGGGATGACATTATTAACGCGGCAGAACAGTTTAATAATCCTGGCCATTTCACAACGTTTGTCGCCTATGAGTACACCTCCTCCACCGACGATGTCGGCAACCTGCACCGCAATGTATTTTTTCGCGGTGCCGACAAACTGCCGGCCGTACCCTTCTCCCGCTTGAACTCTCAAAATCCTGAGGGGTTGTGGGATTGGATGGATACCCTGAGAGAGCAGGGAATCGAGAGTCTGGCAATTCCTCATAACTCCAATGGATCTAACGGCCAGATGTTCAAGCTCGAGGACTGGGCGGGCAACCCGATGGATGACGCCTACGCCGAGCAGCGTATGCGCAATGAGCCACTAGTGGAGATCACGCAGATCAAGGGGACGTCAGATACGCACCCTCTTTTATCTCCTAATGATGAGTGGGCCGACTTTGAAATATATAAATTCAGAGTCGGGACCAGCATTCGCAGCGAGGAGAAAGGTAGTTATGTGCGTGAGGCGTTGCGCAATGGGGTGATGCTGGAGTCTCGCGGCGTGAAAAATCCTTACCAATTTGGCTTTGCCGCCGCCAGTGACACCCACGTTGCCGGCACCAGTGACGACGAGGAAACGTTTTTCTCTAAGGCGGGCTTGCTCGATGGCCTACCGGAACGACGAGGTTCCGTGCCGGTGGATTTTGTCTTTGGTACGTTTGCTAAGTTTCTGGCGCCCGATACCCTAACCGAGGTCGAGGGCCGCACTTACACCTACGGCGGAGGCTTTGAGAGCTGGAGTGCATCGGGCGTTACCGGCGTGTGGGCAGAGGAGAATACCCGCGATGCAATTTACGATGCCTTTCGTCGCAAGGAAACTTTCGCCACTTCTGGTCCACGGATGCGCGTGCGGTTTTTTGCTGGGTACGATTACACCGCTGAAACCTTAGATTCAGAGACCATGATTGAAGATGCTTATGCTCGTGGGGTCCCTATGGGTGGTGAGTTGATCAAGGCCGGCGAGGCACCCACGTTCATCGCATGGGCCAGTGCCGACCCGCGGGGTACGGCGTTACAGCGCTTGCAAATCATCAAGGGCTGGGAGCAAGAAGGTGAAACCTACGAGCAGGTCTACGACGTGGCCTGCTCAGACGGCCTGACTCCTGATCCAGAGACACACCGCTGCCCTGACAACGGCGCCAAGGTGAATGTTACGGATTGCAGCATCACAGCAGGGGTGGGAGCGTCGGAGTTGAAGACAGTCTGGCAAGACCCTGATTACGATTCGGGCAACCGTGCGTTCTATTATGTCAGAGCATTGGAGAACCCGACCTGTCGCTGGTCAACTTGGGATGCCATACGCGCCGGTGTCGAGCCACGGCCCGATCTGCACAAGACCCTGCAGGAGCGGGTATGGAGCTCACCGATTTGGGTGCGCTGACAGCACCGATGACTGGCAGACGATCGGATTCACCAACAGAATACCGCGCTCAATTTTTAGTGTCGCTCAATCAATATGGCGCTGCCGCTGCCTGCGGCACCGCTGGCCGCGACAATACCCCGGTTAAGCTGCTGGCGAGTCAGTTCGTCGATCAGAGTGCCCATCATAATGGCCCCTGTAGCGCCCATCGGGTGGCCTAGCGCGATGACACCACCGTTGACGTTGAGTCGCGCGTCATCGATCTCTAATGTTTCTCTCGTTTTAATCACTGTTGCTGCAAAGGCTTCGTGGATCTCGAAGAGGTCGACCTGATGGGTTTGGAGCTGGCACTCCAGGAGTAGTTTCTCGGTGACCGTGACGCATCCGCTGACCACTTCGAGCGGGTCCCCACAGGCGGTGGTGCTGGCAACCAGCCGTGCCTTGGGTGTGAGTCCCGACTGATGCCCAAATGCTTCGTTACCCACGAGCACCAGGGCTGCCGCATCACACATTGCCGGTGAATTTCCTGCAGTATGCACGTGTTGAATTTCCCCAAGCTCTGGATGCTGTGCCAACTGCACCTGATCGGCACCTGCTGCACCCAGTTCGCGAAAGGCGGGGGGTAGTCTGGCTAACTGTTGGGCCGTCACGTCGGCCCGAATGCATTCATCTTTTTCTATAAGACCCCTAGAAGTAGCGATGGGCACAATCGAAGTGAATCGTCCCTCTTGTTGTGCTCGGGCGGCGCGATGTTGGCTTTGCAGCGCAACGGCATCACAGGCGTCCCGTGTCGCGCCCAGCCGGGTGGCAATGAGATCGGCGCCGCTTCCCATCAGTAGCATCTGGTGCTGCAGTGCATAGTCAGGATCACTGAATACGCGCGCGTTATCAGACAGCATTGGTACGCGGGACATCATTTCGACACCCCCTGCAACAATGGCCTGTGTCTGACCCATGGCGACCTTCAGGCCGGCCAGTGCGACGGCATCGATACTGGAGGAGCAGAAACGATGGACCGTTAAACCCGAGACGCTTGTCGGCCAACCCGCATAAAGTGCTGAAGTTTTGGCGATATTGGCTGCCTGCTCACCGTTTTGCGTCACACACCCCAGAATGACTTCCGAAATCTTCATGGTGTCGAGGGTATTGCGCGTTTCGAGCGCCTGATAAAGATTCTTGAGTAGCGCTGAGGGGGTTAACTCATGAAGACCACCGTCCGGCCTGGCCTTGGTGCGTGCACTGCGAATAGCGTCATAAATAAAAACATCTTTCACGAACCCACGCCCACCACAAAGCTGGCGCAGGTCGTGGTGCTGCCGCCCACGTTAAAAGTGATGAGATTTTCTGCCTTGGCAATTTGATAATCGCCTGCCTGACCCATTACCTGCCGGGCGCAATCCAGCACCATACGAATGCCGGTTGCGCCAACTGGATGCCCCAACCCAATAAGGCCGCCACTGGCATTGATGGGGAAATCGCCATCGTGAGCAATGCGGCCTTCTTCTACAGCCTTCCAACTCTCGCCCGGTGCGGTGAGGCCGCTGTGATCAATAGCCATATATTCCGTCACGGTAAAGCAGTCATGCGTCTCGAGGCCGTCCAAATCAGTAATGGCGCTCATGCCGGCTCGGATTCTAGCGTCGCCCAAGGTTTGCGCAGCATGAGGGAAAATCAGTGGCTGGTTTTGCGAGGCCGCGAGCTTGGTTTCCAGGAGTATTGGCGCGGAGCGATGTCCCCACCCTTTAATTCGTGCCAGATCAGCCAGCCTTACTCCTGTTTTTTGACAGTGTGCCTTGGCAAATTGCTCACTGGCGAGTACGACACAGGCCGCACCATCAGTGATTTGTCCACAGTCGAGTTTTCGCACGCGTCCCTCTACGGAGGGATTCAGCATGGCATCGTTACCAAAGCTGCCCTCGGCAAATTCCCAGTTCCGGGTTTGCGCTCGGGGGTTTCGGCGCGCATTGCTAAAGTTGATTTCTGCAATCTGTGTTAAGTGTTCATCAGCAATGCCGTAGCGCGTGTCGTATTCCTGAGTCAGACGATCAAAAAGAAAGGGCCAGGGAAAATCACAGGTGGTGGCCTCATGCCCCTGCCAGGCGGCGGCGCCCAAGTACTCAGCCCCGGTTTTGCCATCGACATTGCGCATTAGTTCAAGACCCAGCACGCAGGCTACATCGTAGTGGCCTGCTTCGATATCGCGCATGGCGGCGAGTATCGCGATTGACCCCGACGCGCAGGCAGCCTCGTGTCGAGCGGTGGGGAGGTTTCCAAGCTCGGGATACACCTGACCGAAAAAGCCACCCAGCAGGCCTTGTCGTGAAAACAGATCACCTACAAAGTTCCCGACATGACCAACCTCGATTTGCGCAGGTTCAATACCTGCGTCACCGATGGCGGTTTGCAGCGCTTCAGCAAAGAGGTCATAAATTTCCAGTTGCTCTCGCGCCCAGTTACGCGCGAAATCTGTCTGGCTACCGCCAAGAATATAAATGGGAGCTTGCATCAACATTTCTCCGGTTACGTTGCCAGTGACGCTTGAAGTGCGGTGCGCACGACTTTACCCATGGGGTTTCTGGGAAGCGCTGATAAATAGTGTATTCGCTCAGGCAGTTTAAATTTAGCGAGGCCCCGATCAAGCAAATAATCACAGAGCACCTGTAGTGACGGGGGCGATTCCTCGTCGGCGGTCACGACACAGGCGCAGACCCTTTCACCTAATTCAGCATCAGGATAAGCGCAAACAGCTGCCTCGGCGATGGCCGGATGCGCCTCTATCAAGGTATCGATTTCTGTCGGGGAGATTTTCATACCACCGCGATTAATAATGTCCTTGCAGCGGCCGACGATCCGATAGTAGTGGGGCGGATGACCGCTGATCTGTACCAGGTCGCCACTGCGAAAGTAACCATCTTCGGTGAACACCGTTTCATTGGCGGTGCCGAGGTACCCGTCAAAAACGGTTGCACCAGCAAAGCACAACTCGCCGATGGCGCCAGGCTCTGCCAGTTCGTTTTCCGTATCCGGGTCGATGATCTTGCTTCTGACCATTTTCGCCGCGCGGCCAGGCCATTCAATTCCCTTGACCCCAAAGCGCGGAAAGTGCGTGGCGCGCAGTTCAGGAGTCGGTGCGGTATCGGGCGTGGCAAAAAGCGCTAGGCCCTCGTTGGATCCATAGAAATTGATAATCGGTTTTCCGTAATCCCGCTCAAAGGTTTTGATCATATCGGGTGAGAGTGGAGCGGAGCCCGAGCCCACGGCTCGCAGTGCACTGAAGTCAAATGCCCGCCACATCTCGGGCTTCGCCGCGAGTTGGTTGAGCAGGGGCGGCGGTGCGATGGTGAAGTGGATCTGTTCTTCCTGCATCTGCTGCAGGAACAATGCTGGATCTAGAGGATGATGTAGGATCAAGGCGCAACCCAGCTCGGCAGCAGCAAACAGAAACCCCCCTATGGCGGCCATATTCACTAGCGGAAAGGGGTTCAGTAATCGTTCGCAGGGCTGATAGCCCCCTGCTTCCGCAGTAGCCCTTGCCGTGGCTATCCACATGTTCGCCGATCGCGGAACACCCTTTGGCGTTCCCGTAGTGCCAGAGGTCCAGCATACCGTCAGGACCCTGTTTGCGGGATCTGGGAGCTGATCTTGATGAAGCCGTAAGCGCTCTTTTGACACCGTATCGATCGCGGCGGCCAGGCACTCAAGTTCGCTACCCAGAGACCAAATTGGAATGTTGGGAAGCGCTTTTTTGGCAATTTCCGCAAGATTCTGACCACGAAAAAACTGGCAGCCGATAAAGTGCGTTGCGCACAGCGTGGCACCAAGCGAGCGCATTTCGTGGGCACCGTACTGGACGGGCAACGGCGATATCACCGCACCGATTTTGCTGCTGGCGTAAAAGCACACCACCAATTCGACGATATTGGGCAGTTGCACCAGCAACCGGCTCTCTGCTCCTGCTCCCTTCTCAAGGAGTTGAGCCGCAAGCGCATCGCTGGCGATATCGAGTTCTTTGAAGCTGAGGCGGACGGATGGCGCTCCTACAAGCGACTCTTTGTTGGGTTGATCCGCCACCGCCAGCGCATTGGGCTGGTTTTTCACCTGATGTGATAACAGGCTGTGGAGGGTGTCTGAGCCCCAATGTCCCTTCTCAGTCAGTGCCTGAATGCGGCTGGGGCTGCTGTTTGGCAGTTCAGCCATTGCTCGCTCGCTGGTATTCCTGCTCCAGTTGGTCGACCAACTGGGCTATCGGTAGTATCGAGTCGATGCTCCCCACGTTCTGGCCCGCCGACCAGATATTTCTCCATCTCGTGGGATCTCCTGATGCATCACCCACATTGACTTCTCCAGGGGGCGGTAAATGATCAGGGTCATATCCGGCCTGAATCAAACTTGGGCGCAGCCAATTAGCGGGTACCCCCGATATTGCATCAGAGCACACAATGTCTTTCGCCGATGACGCCACAACCATATTTTTGTAACGTGGGTCGGCCAGCGATTCCTCTGTCGCAATAAATCGCGTCCCCATATAGGCATAGGTTGCCCCCAGAATCTCTGCCGCCCTAATGCCTCTGCCGCTGACGATACCGCCCCCCATGACCAGGTCCCCCTCCCAGAAACGACGCACCTCCTCAACAAATGCAAAGGCTGACAGCTGCCCCGTATGGCCCCCGGCACCGGCGCTTACCAGTACGAGGCCATCGACGCCGGAGTCGATGGCTTTGCGAGCCAGCTCGGGATTGATGACATCGGCGAAAACCTGCCCACCGTACTGATGCGCGATGTCTATCGCCTCACGGGGGCTCCCAAGTGCCGTGATGATAAGCGGCGCCTCAAACCGAGCAGCCAGTTCCAGATCGTCAAGTCGTCGCGGATTAGAGCGATGCATCATTAAGTTAATGGCCCACGGTGCATCGTTTTCGGTATCGATGGCAGAAGTGATCTGCCGCAACCACGCTTCTAGTTCTTTGGTTGTGCGGGCATTCGGTGAGGGAAAGCTCCCGACAATACCTGCCCGACAAGCGGCAATGACCATGTCCGGCCCCGACTGCAGGAACATGGGGGCCTGAAACAGTGGCAATCTGAGACGGGCTCGGAGAGCAGACATAGTGAAACTCGCCATGGAACTCGTCGGATCCTAGGCGGGGGTGGGGGACAAGGCAAGGGCTATCCAGAGGCAAGCAGTCCCGGAAGCGCGCTGTTCTCCCTGTATGATCTTGCGTTGCGGGAGGGGAATTTTCCCTGTTACGCTAAAAGCCGGTGTCGCATCCACTATTGGCGGAGAAAAGAATGAATCAAGCGTTACGTTTGCCCGCCTATCCGGTGACGACTGGCTGTATCGGCGGTGTTGCCGAATTTGAGCATACCCAGCCTTGGATTTATGGTCTCGATAACCCTTATCTGCATGGCCTGTATGCGCCAACAACATTAGAGCTGAGCCAGAGCGGTCTGCAAGTGGAGGGTGATCTTCCCGCAGATTTACTGGGGACCTATTTTAGAAATGGCCCCAATCCTATTCATCAACCTGGCAATCGTTACCATCCGTTTGACGGCGATGGCATGGTCCATGCCGTGTCTTTTTGCGAAGGTGAGGCCAGCTATCGTAATCGCTATGTAGAGACTGTAGCGCTCGCTGCTGAGCGGCAGGCAGGGTGCTCTTCCTCCAATGGTGTGATGGGTCCCTTCGATTTCGCCACCTCGGAATTTGGTATCAAGGATACCTCGAACACGGATCTGTTTTATTACGCTGGGAGCTTGATGACCTTGTGGTACAACGCGGGCCACCCCTATCGCCTCAATCCTCAAACCTTGGAAACCGAGGGATACTTTGAACTCCAGGGTCGTCAGCATCGTCGCCTGTCGGCCCATTCAAAGGTCGACTGGGCGACCGGCGAGTTATTATTCTTCGATTACGGCGATGAGCCCCCGTATATGACCTACGGTGTGGCGGATCCCTCCGGTAACTTACGGCATGAGGTGGAGATCGATTTGCCGGGTCCGCGGTTACCCCACGATATTGGATTCACCCCAAATTACACCATTCTTCATGATCTGCCGTTTTTCCATGATCCTCAGGTTTTGCAGCGTCATCACTTGCGTGTGCTCACATTTCATCGTGATATTCCGACGCGATTTGGGTTAATTCCACGCCACGGTCACGGCGGTGATATCCGCTGGTTTGAATGTGAGCCTTGCTACATTCTGCACGTGAGTAACTGCTGGGAAGAGGGCGACTGGGTGGTCATGGATGGATGTCGCTCTATCAACCCCATGCCATCGGCGACCGGCGATGAAGGCGAGCTGTCCCATATGTTGGCTTACATGCGGCTCGAGGCTAATAACTATCGATGGCGCTTTAACTTGCGAACGGGAGAGGTGCGAGAGGGAGATATTGACGACCTCAACACCGAATTTAACAAAACCAACCCTCTCTATGCCGGCATCAAGAGTCGCTACGCGTATCACCAGCGCATCCCGCTCCTTGAGGAGGGTGGTCATACCTTGCGCTTTACGGGTCTCGTTAAATATGACAACGATACGGGTAGTCGTCAGCAATGGAACTACGGAGAGGGAGTCTTTGGGAGTGAAGCTGTCTACGCCCCGAAGTCAGGAGCCACCCGAGACAACGACGAAGACGATGGTTATGTGATCACATTGGTGACCAGTACCGGTGATTGGGTGTCCCGGTGTTTGGTGTTCGACGCCAAGGACATTACGCGCGGACCGATGGCACAGGTGACCTTACCCCAGAGGGTGCCGTTTGGATTTCATGCCAGTTGGGCGCCTAGTATTTGAGCACTTTTTATCCTGCGCTACATTTTGGTGAGTACCAGTAATGCCACTGAGACCATCAACGCGGCAGAGATTTTGTTGAGTCGCACCAGCTGCTGCTCGCTGGTGAGGAGCCGCCGTAAACCGCTTCCGCCAGAGGCGTAGAGATTCATAAATAGAAATTCTGAAGTCAGCATGACCGACAGAAACACTGTCAGCTGTTGGGTTGTGGAATACTCGGGGGACATAAATCCAGGTAGCAGGGCAATCATGAACCCCCAGCCTTTGGGATTCATGATGGCGGTGGTGTACCCCAAGGTAGCCAACGCCAGCGGCGCCAGTGCTGGTTGTTGTCCCTCGCCTTGCTCAAAGTGTGCTGGCTGAGTCCAGAGCCGGTAGGCTATCAAGAGTAAATAGCTTCCCCCGATTAATGCGAGCGCGGTGAAATAGATTGTCGAGAGGGATCGGATCCACGCCAAGAGAAGCACGCTGGTGACGACGACGGTGGCGACTCCGGCGAGTTCACCCCACATCATCCACAGTGTCCGGCGATAGCCTTGGGATAACCCTAAGGTAAAGGCGAGGGTCATACACATTCCCGGGGTGAGCGAGATGGCAGCAATCGTGGGGATGAACACCCAAAGCAGCTCGGGATTCATAAGAGCAGCACCTTACGCCAGTGAGGGCGCCTGACTGACCAGCTAAAGCAGCATCAACAGGGTCGCCAGAGCGATGAGTTGTATCAGATTAATGGCTACCGAAATCCGATGCCACCGTGCAAAACGTACTCCGGCTGCGGCATCGCCGGCTAGCTCTTTGTCACGGAGCTGGTTGATTCGGGGCACGAGGATCTGCCGCACCCATAAAGTCGACGCCACTATCACAAAGCACACCCCAGCGGCTAACGCTTGAGTGGGCAGCAGCACTGCGCCGGCTATGCTCGAGCCCAGTATGAGAGCAGCGTAATAGCGTGGAAAAAGCCGGCGCAAAAATAAACCGGCCTGATCAGCGGGTAGCGCCTGAAAAACAGTAGGTGCCACAGCAATGGCGAAGAACAGCATCGCACCCAATGTGGCGGATAGACTGACAATAGCTGCGAATTCCATATTTGGGGCCTTATTTCGAACGCACTTTGTATTGGGTTTTGCAGTAACCCCTCGATATTGAGGGGTTGCGCAGCGCACTGTGTTTGGTGGCTCGACCCGCAACCCGCTGCCGCCAGTTGCGAAATGCACGTGGTTTCAGGGCCGCCCTCATCAGGGTGATGACATTGGACTCCGACAGCCCGTAGAGTGCGGCTATTGCCTCAAAGGGTGTGCGGTCCTCCCATGCCATTTCGATAATGCGGGACTCGTCTGCGGGACTCATTGGTTTACCTAGGCCTGACATACATTAAGCGCCTGAGCATTAACTGGCCCCGCACTGTAGCGAAAGCGTAAGGTCTTTACCGCTCTCTTCTGGATGGAGTCGTGCCTTTTAACTTACGCCGGTGAGGTGACGCTTTGCTCTCGCCATTGACCAGATGCCATCACCCCCCTAGGGTGGGCAAAAATTGTAGGACAAACATTCCCATGCGGGTATTACTGGCGGGGGCAACAGGTTATATCGGCCAGGCAGTCCTGAAAGAATTGGTTGTTCAGGGCCACGAGGTGATTGCATTGGCGCGCCGCGGCCATAATCTGGTTATTGACGACCCTGAGGCGGTGACTATCGTTGAGGCAGATATCTCTGCCGACACCGACTGGAACCGGCACGTGCCCTCGGTGCATGCCGTTGTGTCCTGTCTGGCGAGTCGCACTGGTGCGCCCGCCGACGCCTATTGTGTTGACTTTGAAGCGAATCAAAAACTGTTAAAACATGCTGAACGCGATGAGGTCAGCCATTTCGTGCTGCTCTCAGCAATTTGCGTCCAGAAGCCAGTGTTGGCCTTTCAGAGGGCGAAGTTGCGGTTCGAGCAATTGCTCCATGACTCTCCTGTGCCCGCTACTGTCATTCGGGCTACCGCTTTTTTTCGGTCCCTAGTGGGGCAGGTGTCGCGGGTGCAAGCGGGAAAGCCATTTTTACTCTTTGGGACAGGGGAGCATACTGCCTGCAAGCCAATCTCGGATAGAGACCTGGCGCGATTCATCGTCGGTCAACTTACCGAATCGAGACAGGGTACCGTACGACGCATTATCGGCGGCCCGGGGCCCGAGATCACGCCGCTTGCGCAAGCAAAGATGCTCTGTGAGGCAGCAGGTCAACCTTGCCGCCATCGATCTTTACCCGCCAACATGTTTACCTGGTTACGTTGGCTTATTGCACCGCTGACACTGTTCTCGCACCGGATGTCGGAGCGCGCCGAGTTTCTTCGTATTGCCCAGTTTTATGCCTCTGAATCCATGCTGGTGTGGGATGAAGTGGCGCAAACCTACGACGCAGAGGCAACGCCGGAATTCGGCGAGGACACTCTGGAGGATTTTTATCAAGACGTTTGTAGCGGTGCAGTCCCGCTACCCGATCGTCGGGAACACAGCCTGTTCTGAAGCGCTATCCGTGAAATAAGGTTAACGTGGCAATATGCTGATCGTCGACCGAGTCTACATATATCGGTGACTTATGCCATGGCTTAATTGCACTGGTCGTTGGTGATATGCGCAGCAGCTTGTCTTCCAAGCGCTCCAACTCAACATCTTGAAAGCCTACCCAGCTCTGCGTCAGCGGATACTGACATTTGTAGAAACTCTCTTTAGCGCTAAAAAAAATAGTGGCCTCCAAACGTGCCACCGTGGGTTCAAGTCGATCGAGATAATGTCGCTCCCCAGCGGTAAATAACGTTGGCCACAGTTTGGTTTCTACTCGTCCAATACTCTCAATATCAATCCCGATAGATTGAGTCGCATTGTATTTGGAGACGGCTCCAGCACACAAAGTTGTGCAATGCGACAGGCTGCCGAGCCGGTCGGTGGGCCAGCGTGGTGAGCGATCTTTTGCTCGCCTTACGGGGGCATCTGGCAAACCGAGGGAATACCCTAACTGCCTCACAAGGCTGCGTCCGGCGATAAATTCTTTTTGTCGCGCTGCGGCTGCGTGCTGGATATCTTTCCACTCCGCGGGGTCGGCAGTGCCCTGAAGGCGATCAATGACCCCCCAGCCCAAAACAAGTTCTGGACTCCTCAGGTCAGCAAAAAGCGGCGCTATGGCCATTTGTTCATGGTCAGGGAGGGTTTGTTGAACCACTTCGTCAGATCGAGGCAGTCAGTCAGCAAAAACCTGGTCAGCTTTTTGACAGGTCCGAGACGGGCTTGTCGCTCGAATTGAGCGATTGCGTCCTTTGCGACGCCCAACTGAGAATCGCCAATGCGATTGCCAGCAGCAAGACGGCACCTGCTTCAAAAAGCAACTTGCTCGGTTCCGCCTCTTTACCCTGCAGAATAATGAGTCGCGTGATTCCTGTAATGGCAATCAGAACCGGTAGCGTCACAGGAACACTGTGGGTCGCATAGTAAGCGTAGGCCATCCCGATCACCTCGAGATAGATAAACAGCAGGAGTAGATCAGCCAGTCGAATACGACCAGAATCTGCAAAGTGTGCCAGTTCAAGCGCTACCGCCAGCATGGTGAGCAGACTGATAATAACCAGCAGAATCCTCTCAGCCGCGCTAAAAAATCCTAGTACGCCGTTATCCAGCTTCTCTGTGGCTACCGGGTATTTGTCACCCAGATTTTGTTTGGACATCGTTTGTCTCCAAAATCCGTTGCCTCCAGTATACGGAACGGTTGATCAATGCGCTCATATTCTCAAACATTCTATCTCGGATGCACGCATCATAAAGTAGCGTCACTGAGCTCAGATGTTGGTCACGCGATGCCTCGCCAGCGAAAATGGGCAAAAGCAAGCGCTTGACTAGCCGCGATATTATCAGGCCGCCGCCTCGCCGAGAGCGCTGCTCCTGAATTCGGCGTAAGCATCCGTTTCTCCGTCATCGGCCAAAGTGGGTTCGTATTCAACTTCTTCGTCAGATCGAGGATCCTGATCAAAGGCAGCGGGAGCCATTGCCGATGTCGCCGCAATAAAGGCGCCTTGTTCCTCAATTGAGACCGCGGTCCGACCGGGTGGCTGCAGGACAATAAAGACGCCCGTGACAAAGCTGGCCAAGCCTAGAAAGGCAAATAGAGCGCCATCCCCAAGACTGCGCATCGCCCAGCCAATCACCAGCGAGCTGCTGGCTGAGCCCAACGCGTTCAACAGCAATACGGATGAGCCGATCGTGACAAACTCTTCGCGCCCCGAGTTATCTGCTGCCTTAGCCAAAGAGACCGCATATAGCGAGTTGGCAAAAGCGCCAAAGCAGAAAGCCCCCAGCAAAAGCGACTCCTCGGATTCAGCCAGCATCAGTCCAAAGGCAGAAATGCCGCTCGCGGCGCACAGGGCTGCCAGCACATGGCGGCGGTCAATCCGATCAGACGCCATGCCGATGGGATACTGTGCCAGTGCGCCGCCAAGAATATTAGCGGCAATGAAAGCGGGTACAAATCCCGCCTCCTCGGTCTGGCCCAGGGCATAGATCGCACCCAATCCCCAGAAACCACCCATGACTACTCCTGAACCCAATGCGCCAGCGAAAGCCGTGTGGGAGCGCCGATACAGTTTTAAAAAATTGATCCGCGTTGCAGGCACTGGTGCCGGAGCGAGTGAACGGGTCAGGCTAACGGGCACAATGGCCAGCCCCACCAGGAAGGACACGAAGATAAAGGGATAAAGCGGATTCGCATCAGTCAGACCGAGTAGGTACTGACCAAAGGCCATCGATATAAGGACAATCGCGGTATAGATAGACAGCACCCTGCCGTGGCGATTGGCTTCAGTCTGATCCGCTAGCCAACTCTCGATCACCGTATAGGCGCCACACATGACTGCCCCGAGAACAAAACGCACCAGAACCCAGAAGAGCCCTCCACTGACTAAGCTTAAAATTAAAAAGCTGCAGAGGAAGATCGCCATTAATGCCGTAAAGCTTCGGATATGTCCCACTCTGGCAATCACTGGTGGAATCATTAACGCACCGGTCAGAAACCCTGCGAAATAGGCAGAACCACTCAAGCCAATCAATGTTTGAGAGAGACCTAGCTCGCTGGCGCGCAGCGGCAAAAATGTCATGTGAAGACCATGCCCCACTAGCAGGAAGGCGGTGGTTATCAGCAGTGATGAGACAGGCCGAAGGGAGTTCATGGCACCACATCAGGAGTAGCGAGAAGGCGCGCATTTTGCCTTGAAACATGTGGCCCGCAAGCGACAACTTCGTGAATTTTTGGCTATCGGCGGCAGTCGATCAAAGCCGCACATATTCAGCTCAGTATGGACTTACAGTGACTCAATATCTGTCCATTTCAAACGCCTATGCCCACGCTGCTCAATCAATGAGTTGAGGGCCTCAATATGATCAGGTCCGACCTCACAGCAACCTCCGATGACTGAGGCCCCAGCATCCAGCCACGCCGCCGCATACGTCGCGTATGCCTCGGGTCCCAGATCCTTGCGCGCTTCCAGTACATCAACAACGCCACCGGGCTTTAGGGCATCAATGGCAGTAAATCCATTGGCAAAGGCGCCGAAATGAAAGCCGGAGTTTTTTAATAGAGGTATCGCTTGAGAGACTGCCTCGGGTTTTGAGCAATTGATCAACACGGCCAGTGGATCAAATGCGGTAATGGCGCCTAATGCCTTCTCCAGTGGTTCCCCAGAGCGCAGAAGCAAGCCATCATCATCCATGACTGTGAAGCCAATCATGATGCGAATATGTGATTGTTTGGCGGCGGTCAGTACGGCCGTCGCCTCGCTAACAGAGGAGATTGTCTCGGCGAGAAAACCATCGACACGGGTTTGCTGTAACGCAATGAGCTCCCTGTACTCGGTGACCATTTGGTCCATGGGAAGTTCGGTGTCCGGACTGTAGCTAGCGACCAAAGGTGGCAAACTGCTGATGGCCGCTACATCTTTCCTTCCGCTAGCTTCGATACCGGAATGCGCAAGTTCCCAGGCGCGATTCAAGAGTGAATCGAGAGACACTGAAACATCACCACGGGTGAGCCGCGCCCGGGTCGTAGCGTAAGTGTTTAGGCAGGCAGTACTGGCTCCGGCTAGGCAAAAATCGCGATGAACATCAGACACCAGTTGCGGTTCATTCAACATCACTTGTAGTGACCAAAGATGATGTGCTGCGACGGTGCTGCGACGGATGAGCTCTTGGCCGAGACCACCATCCAAAAGTAAAACAGGCTGAGTCATGGTTACAGTGCGCTCCCAGTGTTCGTGTTGGCGAGAGCAACTGAGTATACGGCGTGGCTGTTGCCAGTAACACCTAGCCCCTCGCTTGGTAGGTCTCAAAAGACGCTCTATGTTCACACACGAAGAGATTCTCTCTGTCACAACTCAAGATTGCTGGCAGAGGGTCGGGTGCGTAACCTGCAGCTATGTTAACGGTATTCAAATTGGCTGGAAAATGAGCCCCAACGAACTGCTTCTGACAGTCTTTAGTTGTTTTGGCTTTATGGCAGTTGTGGCGAGCGTTTCCTGGCTGAAGACCCGCGGAACTGTCGATACGGGCGCAGGTTATTTTTTGGCGGGCCGGGGATTGGGCGCCACGTTTATTGCCGGTTCATTGTTGTTGACCAACTTATCCGCCGAACAGCTGATTGGGCTGAATGGCTCCGCTTACGGTTACAACCTGAGCAGTATGGGATGGGAAGTGACTGCCGCCCTGGCCACGGTGATGATGGCGTTCTTTTTTCTACCCCGTTACCTCTCTGGCGCTTTCACGACGCTCCCTGAGTTTCTCAGTACTCGGTTTGACGCGGGTGTGAGACGGATGACGGTGATCTTATTTTTATTGGGTTACGGCCTGGTCACTATTCCCAGCGTGCTCTATGCAGGGTCTATTGCGGTACTCAGGATCTTCGATATACCTGCGCTTTTGGGTCTGGAGTACGGCACTGCGCTGGCGCTCATCATTGTCATCATTGGGGTACTGGGGGCTGCTTACGCCATTCTTGGTGGACTCAGAGCGGTGGCTGTCTCGGATACATTAAATGGCGCGGGCCTACTAGTGGTTGGGGTTGCGGTCGTGTGGCTGGGTTTACAGGCGCTGGGCGAGGGCAGTGCCCGAGAGGGCCTGACGCTTTTGCTGACCACCGAGACGCACAAACTTAACGCAATTGGTGGGTCTTCTGATCCCACACCCTTCGCCACACTGTTCACCGGGATGATTTTTGCCAACCTTTTTTACTGGTGCACTAATCAATATGTTATCCAGCGGACGCTCGCGGCGAAAAGTTTGGCAGAAGGACAGAAGGGCGTTTTGCTGTCGGGCTTTTTCAAAGTGCTGGTGCCGTTGCTCATGATGATCCCGGGTATTATCGCTTACCATTTGTATGGGCCAGGTTTGGCTTCTATTGATCTTGCCTACCCCCAATTGGTTCGAGACGTTTTGCCCGGGTATGCAACCGGCCTTTTTCTTGCCGTATTGCTTGGGGCAGTACTGAGCTCCTTTAACTCGCTCATCAATAGTGCCGCGACGCTTTTCTGTATCGATATTTATCAGCCTTGGACAGGCAGGAATGTTACTGACGAGCAATTGGTGCGCGTAGCCAAGCGGGTGGGTTTGGGGATTACGATTTTTTCGCTCCTTGTGGCACCACTACTCCAGTTTGCCGCCGAGGGGCTATGGCAGGTGATTCGCATTTTTACCGGCTTCTACAATATCCCCATGATTGCCATTGTTTTGGTTGGCTTACTTACTCGACGGGTGCCCGCACTGGCGGCCAAGGTGGTTATTGTGTTCCACATTACTGCCTACGGCCTTTTTCAGTTCTCATTCAAAGATCTGGTGCCCATACATTTTCTGCACCTTTATGCGATCTTATTTGCCATTGAGGTGCTGATCATGTTGGTTATCGGTGAGTGGCGGCCTTGCGTAGAGAGTCCTTTGCGACCCCGGCAAGCCGTTGTTGATCTCACTCCGTGGACTTATGCCATACCCTGCGCCGTTAGCTTAATGTCCTGTGTAGCAGGGTTGTATGTTGTGTTCTCACCCATTGGTTTTGCGGGGAGTGGTTCTTCACTCTTTATCCCAATTCTTCTCGGTTTGCTGATCATTAATGGATTGTTGTGGGTGGCCTGGCGCCCCCGTTCAAGGGCCCGGTGGGGGGTTCAGTGATGAAGCCGCAACATGCCTGGCAAACAGCGCGTGCAGTGGATCGCGTATCGATGCTGACAACCGAGAATCCCAATTGGCAGGGTGAGCGCAAGCCCAGATTGCTTGTGGTTGGCGCTGGCATGATGGGTCGAGAGCACTTGCGCGTGACTCAACTGTTAGGTTGGGCAGACGTGCACGGAATAATTGATCCTTTCCCGGATAGCGCAGCGCTGGCACTTGCGGACTGGCGCGCTTTGACAGGTGAGACTCTCGCTGTTTATCGGGATGTCGAGGAAGCGAGTCGGGACAGCGAGGTTGATGCGATCGTGATTTGCACGCCCAACCACACCCACTTTGGCATCCTGCAAGCCGCTTGTGTTTCGGGGAAACCGATCTTGTTGGAAAAGCCAATGGCAACGAATCTGATTGATGCTGTTCGTATTGTGGCGCTGGCAAAAGAATACCCGACTTGCATCCAGCTCGGGATGCAGTACCGATACAAGGCGCAGTACGTGGATGCGCTTCATGAAATTGGAGTACAGGGGACGCTTGGCGCAGTGAAGACGGTATCAATGTCGGAGTATCGTCCACCGTTTCTGGACAAGGTGGGCCAGTGGAACAAATTCAATTGCAACAGCGGTGGGACTTTGGTTGAGAAGTGCTGCCATTACTTCGATCTGATCAATGTGGTGGCGCAGTCACGCCCAAGGCGGGTGTACGCCAGCGGTGGTAGAGCGGTGAACTTCCTCGATTTTGAGTGGCAGGGGGCGGCTTCAGATATTGATGATCACGCGATGGTGATCATCGATTACGACAACGGAGTGCGCGCCAGCTTTACGCTGAATATGTTTTCTCAGGAGCTTTATGAGGAACTGGTTGTGGTGGGTGAGCGCGGGCGTTTAGTGGCCAGTGAGCAAGCAAGTTTTCGCTCTGAAACGCCGTCTGCGGCGCATCTTCAGGTGGAGGTGCCAGGACATCCGGCTTATCGAGCCATGCGCGTGGGCTATCCGGATTGGATCGAGCGAAGCGGTCATTACGGAGCAACTTTTTTCGAGCACGTCGCGTTTAACCAGCAACTGTCAGGTATCGCAGTAGACGCCGCGACACCCGAGGAGGCGCTGTGGTCGCTGATCGTAGCGAGTGCCGCTCAGCATTCCATGAGAATAGGCAGCGCAGTTGATATCGGCACATTCTGCCGCCAGGAAGGTATTGGCGAGGCGTATGAGGCAGGATAGTGCTGCGGGCTGGCTTGATATGGAAAAAATGCAGTTAACAAAGTCCGTCGGGGAGAAGTGAGCATGACTGAGACAATGAGAGTGGGTTTGGGTGAAATGCCCTGTATCGGTCTGGGTTTATGGAAAATAGCCCGAGAGCACACCGCCGATATGGTTTGCTCTGCGATTGCAGAGGGCTATCGACATCTGGACAGCGCCGCTGATTATGGCAACGAGGCAGAGGTGGGTGAGGGCCTCCGTCGGGCGATCAGTTCGGGGCTGGTGGACCGAGATTCGCTTTGGGTGACATCGAAGCTTTGGAATACCTATCACCGCCCGGAACACGTCCGAGCGGCCTGTGAGCGCACGCTTAAAGACCTAGGTCTGAGCGAGCTGGACCTCTATCTCATTCACTTTCCCATTGCCCTGAAATATGTTGATTTTGACGTCCGCTATCCCCCGGAATGGACAGCAGATCCCTCGGCAGAGACACCCGAAATGCTGCCGGATCCGGTGCCTCTGGCCGAGACTTGGGCTGCGATGGAAGAGCTAGTTAAGGCAGGGCTGGTAAAAGAGATTGGTGTTTGTAACTACAATACTGGGCTACTCCATGACCTCATGGCTTACTCCACTATCAAGCCGGCGATGCTTCAAATCGAATCTCATCCCTATTTGACGCAGGAGCGCTTGCTGCGTGTCGCAGCGCAGTATGATATCGCCGTGACGGCATTTTCGCCCCTTGGCGCACTATCCTACGTAGAGCTTGAGATGGCGGATACGGGGGAATCTGTACTGGAGCAGTTACCCGTGCAGGCGGCCGCCAAACGACTCAACAGAACGGCGGCACAAGTAGTGCTGCGCTGGGGGGTTCAGCGTGGTGCGGCGGTTATCCCCAAAACCAGTCAGGTGGGCCGGCTCAAGGAAAATCTGGCGCTGTTTGATTTTTCACTTAACGATGAGGAGATGCGGGCCATCTCGGCTTTGAACACAAATCGACGTTTCAATGATCCCGGCCACTTCTGTGAAGAAGCGTTTGGCTGTTTTTATCCCATCTATGACTAACCAGCATTTTTCTCTTCAGAGGCCACTGTATGTCGGTTTTTGAAATACAGCCTTTTGTGGGGCAGCAGAACCAACATGGGGCCGCATTTCCGTTGCTGCTGACACCCGCTCAAGCCGGAGCCAACGTAGCGGATCTTGTTCGGCAGCCGCTAGTGCTCACGGACTTACTGTCACGTCATGGAGCGCTCGTTTTCAGAGATTGGTCTGTGGGCGGTGACAGCGAATTTGATCAGTTCGTGACCGCGTTCGGATTCGATAACTTTGCCTATCGGGAGTCACTCTCTAATGCGGTCAGACGCAACCGGACCCCACGAGTGTTCACCGCCAACGAGGCTCCGGCCGAGATAGAAATTTTTCTTCACCACGAGATGGCGCAAACGCCGCGCTTTCCCAGCCACCTGTTTTTCTTCTGCGAGAAGACTCCCGAGGATGGCGGCGCAACACCACTTTGCCGCTCTGACGTATTGTTGGAAAAATTGCAGAAGCGTCTGCCTGAATTCGTAAAACGGTGCCGGCAGAGAGGCGGTCGCTATACTCTCACAATGCCAGGCTCTGCGGATCAAACCTCGGGTCAGGGGCGAAGTTGGCGGGAGACACTCAACGTCAGCGCCCCCGACCAAGCGGAGCACCGGCTCGCTTCTCTGGGCTATCAATGGCAATGGTTGTCCGAGGATTGCCTGCGTGTCACCACACCGACCTTACCTCTTGTCCGCAAGACACCCAACGGTGAAGAGGTGTTTTTTAATCAGTTGATCGCCGCTTTTTGTGGTTGGCAGGACCAGCGCAATAATCGCACCCGCTCTGTTACCTATGGTGATGGCACCGATTTTGACGAGTCTGATTTACAGGCGGCGGTTGAGACGGCGTATGACTCGGTATACGACCATGAATGGAAAACGGGCGATATCGCATTGATCGATAATTATCGGGTTATGCACGGTCGAAGGCCTTTCGCCGGGCAGCGCAGTGTCCTCGCTTCTTTATGCGAGATGGTTGGGGAGCACTGAACAGCCGCCCTGCTATTGATGAAGGCTGAGGGTCAGACGCAGTTGACGCGGCTAGAAAGAATGAAAATGGCGATCTGCGAATCCCTCAAGTGGTTCGCCTCGTAGACGAGAAATGTAGAAGTACTCGATGTGATGATCTTTAGAATTAAGAAATTTGAGTAAGTCGGGTCGCATAACACCGACGTGTATACTCTGTTTGGTCCGCGGTGAGCCGCCTAGAAGAAAGGAATGCGGTTGTCTCAACAAGTCGACAAGGTGAATTTTGGTCTGACAGTATCCGTGCTGTTAGGGATGTCCGTTCCGCTACTGACCTTCCCAGACGAGAGTGCGGCTCTACTCCGGACCGCCTATGCGTGGATCGCGGAGACTTTTGGTTGGTTCTATATTCTCACCGGCGCGGTGGCGCTGGGTGTGGTGCTCTATGTTGGTTTGAGTCGATTTGGTCAAATCAAGTTGGGTGAGGGGGACCCGGAGTTCACCACCGCCAGCTGGATATCGATGCTGTTTGCCGCGGGCATTGGTGCCGGCCTGATGTATTGGAGTGGCATTGAGTGGGCTTATTACGTCCAAAAACCCCCGTTTAGGGCAGAGCCCTTTTCTCACGATGCTTATCTTTGGGCGTCTTCTTACGGTTTACATCATTGGGGGTTCGTTGCCTGGGCATTTTACTGCCTGCCAACATTGGCCATTGCTTATCCCTTCTACGTTCGGCGCGTTCCACAGCTGAAATACAGCCTGTCGGCACAATACTGGCTCAGAGGTCGCGAAACATCATTACCGGCCCGATTAATGGACACTTTCTTTATGGTGGCGTTGATCGGTGGTGCAGGAAGTTCTCTGGGCTTCTCTACCCCCCTTATTGCCGCATTGCTGAATCGGTTGACCGGTATCCCTGCTGATTTTGCGCTCGAACTGATGGTGGTCAGCATCTGTGTGTTGGTGTTTGCTTCCAGTGTCTGGTTGGGCTTACAAGAGGGCATCAGGCGCCTGAGTAACTTCAATATCGTTCTGGCTTTGATTTTTTTACTGGCTGTGTTGCTGGCAAGCGACACTTTTTTCCTATTGGAAATGGCCGTGAACTCACTGGGTTTTCTTTTCCAAAATAGCTTCGCTATGACCTTTTGGACGGATCCTATCGACAGCACGGGATTTGTGGGTGATTGGACGGTGTTCTATTGGGCCTGGTGGATTGCCTATGGACCATTCGTGGGCCTGTTTGTGACCCGCATCTCTCGCGGTCGGACGATTCGTGAAGTGGTGGTAGGTATGCTGCTGCTGGGGTCATTAGGCGTTTGGTTATTTTTTCTCGTACTGGGTAATCACAGCCTAGGCTTGCAACTTAGCGGGCAGTTGGATGTGGTCGAGATCATGCAGTCGTCCGGCGGCAATGCCGCAGTGGTGGCGGGCCTGAATACATTGCCCATGGCAGGGCTGATTATTGGGATGTTTGCGGTCGTTGCGGTCATTTTCGTTTCTACTACCTATGACAGTGCTTCCTATACCTTGGCCGCCACGGCCACCCAATCTTTGGATGTGTCCGAGGATCCTCCCAGATGGCATCGCGTGTTTTGGGCTGTTGCTATCGCGATTTTACCCATTGGCTTAATGTACGCCGGAGGCATAAAAGAAGCGCAAACTGCAACGCTTGTTGTATCTCTCCCGCTCACATTCACGTTCTGGCTTTCCGGGTGGGGATTGCTGAAATCCTTGCGCGAAGATCATCCTTCAAGCTAAAACGTCATGCTGTCGTTTGCGACAACAAACGCCAGGATGGGTACTGTGCTTTTAACTGCCACCATCGCGTGCTTCGGGTATAGGGTGAGGTGATGAGGGGTCAACCTGTTGCGGTGATTTCTGCTGCTGCGTCCGGTATCGGTTTGACATGCGCGCGCGCTCTGGCTGCTGAGGATTATCGAGTGCTGACGCTCGATATGGACGCCGACGCGGTTGAGGCCTTTCAGGCGGAATTCGGCGCTGGGACGGCATTGCGTTGTGATGTTTCCGATGCGGGACAGGTCGAAGCGGCGTGGAGCGACCTCGTGGCGTCATCAGGTCGCGTCGACCTGTTAGTCAATAATGCAGGTATCGCGGGTCCACAGCAGCCGCTAGAAGAGATAGACGTCGACGCTTGGCGGCATACGCTTGATACCAATCTCAGCAGTGTGTTTTATTTGACTCGTTTGGCAATCCCCGTGATGAAAGCACAACGTAGTGGGATCATTCTTAATATGTCTTCCAGCGCGGGACGCTACGGCTGCCCGAATCGATCACCCTATGTTGCGTCAAAATGGGCAGTGATTGGTCTGGCCCAGACATGGGCCATGGAGCTGGGCCCCTGGAATATTCGAGTCAACGCGCTGTGCCCGGGCAGCGTGGGGGGGGAACGGATAGAGCGCGTTATTCACAAGGATGCTGAGGAGCGTGGTGTGGGGCCCGATGCGATTAGAACGATTTACCAGCGTCAAAGCTCCCTTCGCGCCTTCGCGACTGCGGAGGATATTGCCGCGATGGTTTGCTTTCTTGCAGGTCCCGGCGGCCGCATGATATCGGGGCAGACCATCGGCATTGATGGGCACACCGAAAGTCTTGCCAATTGGTTGGATGAGTGAGGGAACGCTGATGAAGGCTATTTGGTTTGAGCGATTCGGTGCGGCGGATCAGGTGTTGAGCATCGGTGATTGGCCAACTCCCGAGCCCGGCCCTGGTGAAGTGTTGGTTGCGCTTCGCGCAACCGGGATCAATCCCTCTGATGTCAAAAAGCGCGCGGGGGCATTTCCCGATTTGCTCGATGAGGGCCCTGTGATTCCTCATAGCGATGGCGCGGGCATCATCACCGCAGTGGGGTCAGGGGTTCCCGCGAGTCGTATCGGCGAGCGGGTATTTGTTTACCAGGCACAGTATGAGCGGTCGCATGGTACCGCAGCCCAATGGGTGGCGATCGATAGCACTAGAGCACCGAGCTTACCGGATGGAACTTCGTTTGAAGTAGGCGCCTGTCTGGGGATTCCGGTACTGACGGCGCACCGCTGTGTGTTCGCCGATGGCCAGGTAAAAGATCAGTGGATTTTGGTAACCGGTGGTGCAGGTCGGGTGGGACACTATGCCATTCAGTGGGCACATCATGCCGGTGCGCGGGTTATTGCAACGGCCAGCAACGAGGCAGATGCCGCAAGCTGTCGCAGTGCGGGCGCGCACGATGTCGTAAACCACCGTGAGGCAGGTTGGGGCTTACAAGTACTGGAACACACCGGGGGCGCTAAAATAGATCGAGCGATTGACGTGGAGTTTGGTGCCAATTTGCCAGAATTGCTCAATTGTCTGGGCATTGGCGCTACGATTGCATCTTATTCAAGTACGGTCGTTCCCCAGCCCACTCTGCCTTTTCGCACCATGATGTTTATGGATTTGACGGTGCGTATGGTGATTGTTTACGCGATGCCAGAGGATGCCAAAACCCAGGCGGTGGCGGATACTCAAGCACTGCTGGCCAAAGACGGCCTGCAGCATCGCATCGCCGAGACGCTGCCATTCGAAAAGATGGCAATAGCGCATGAACTTATTGAAAAGGGGAGTGTGCGCGGATGCGTCGTTGTCACCATCTGATACATCGTCAACTGGGCGGTATCCTTGTCATGCTTGGCCTGCTGATTAGCCCGTTAGCAGGCGCTGTCTCTGTCAACGATTGGTTGGGCGAGATCCATGAAGGCACGTCTCACACGGCGGCAATGGGTGACTGTGAGTTGGAAAATGGCGAATTGATTCAGTCTTGCCAACTCACCTTCCGCACATACGGTCGGCTGACGACCGATCTTGACAACATTGTACTGATGCCCACCTGGCTCAACGGCAATGCCGAAGGTCTTGCTACTTATAACTATCTGGGTCCCGACGGCATTGTCGATACCGACGATTACTTCGTCATTGCCGTCAATGCCTTAGGCAATGGCATCTCCTCTTCTCCATCCAACAGCGTGCAACGACCGTTTCCGACGTTCACGATTCGTGATCAGGTCAACCTGCAATACCGATTACTGACAGCGTATTTGGGCGTTGAGCATCTCCACGCCGTCGTCGGTGCTTCGATGGGCGGCTATCAAACCTATGAATGGCTCATGACCTACCCCAATTTCGCCACTCACTTTGTGCCCATTGAGGGGACACCTTGGTACACCTTTTATGATCAACTGAGGGGGCGGGCCTGGCAAGAGACACTGGCGTTGCCGGAGGATTCCGCCGAGGCGATCCAACGTAAGGCACATTTGCTGGCACTAATCGACGGCTTGGTATTTTGGACGCCTGAATACTTGAATCGTGAGCGTTCGCTTGAGCATTTTGACGACTGGCTTGAGGGAATGGCGCGTTTTGACAGCTCGGCAGCTATTCTCGATCGGGCGAGCCAAAGTGCCTCAACTGCACAGCATGATATTCGCCGCGGCCGCCCCGATTTTGACGCGCAATTGCAAGCGATGGGGCGGCCCAGTGTGCTCGCCGTCGTGTTTGAGCGGGATATGACCGTTAACCCAGAACCTAACAAGGTCTTCGGCAAACAGCTGGGTTTTGAGGTAGTAGAGATTCCAGGCGATTGTGGGCATTTTGGACCCAACCCGGAGTGCTATCAGCAGCTGGTGACAGATCGTGTGTCGGCGTTTCTTCGGGGTCCCGGTGATGCCCAGTTTCAGAGGCGCACTATGCGAATCGGAGAGCAATCTCGGCAGTACTATATCTACCTGCCGGAGGCATATGGTAGCCGCCCGTTACCGGTAGTCATTGCCCTCCACGGATATGGCACCACGGCCACCGGTTTAGCTTCTGCTCATGCGATAAACCTCCACGCCAAAGCCAACGATTACATTGTGGTTTACCCTCAGGGCGCAGGGTTTTACTCGCGGGTGGCGTGGCAGGACGGTGAGGACTTAGTGAGCTCTTGGAATGATCTGGCGAGCAATGCGCCTACCGAGGCGGGGCCGCACTGCCTCCCAGACCGACTGGAATACCCTTGTTACACCGAGTGTGGTGAATGCAAAGCCTGTGACTGGACATCCTGTGAGGATGACGTCGGGTTCCTGCTTAGCATCACAGAGGCATTGAAGAAGAGTTTGTTCACGGATCCCAGTCGGTTTTATCTGCTCGGTAACAGTAATGGGGGCGGCATGGTGCAGCGCCTTAGCTGTGATCATCCAGGCCACTTTGCCGCTGCAGGCATCATGATTTATCAGATGCCTCCGGGTCATGCCTGTGGGCCCGGCGAGACATTACCCCTGTTCCATTACTACGGCGAGCAAGACGACGGCGTCCCACCTGATGGGAAACCGTCATCGGATGGTTGGGTTTATACCTCTGCAGCGGAGAATACCCGAGTATGGGCAGAGTCTATGGGCTGTAATGCCTCATCTAGTCCATGGCATACCGAACTCACTCGCAGACACGGCCTTGATTGCGAGGCCTACACCGATTGTCCGACAAAAGATGCAGCGGTCGTGAGTTGTGGTGACCCTGCGGCGGGTCATGAGTGGGCAGCGCAACGTATCAGTGCTATTCCGGCGGATTGTGTTGCGCCTGCCCAGCGACAGGATTTGCCGCGTCAGCCAGACTGCCCTGCTATCTCGCCTACTGAGAAGCGATGGGGAATGGAGGTTGTCTGGCAATTTTTTCGTCAATACAGCCGCACACCGGCGCTTGTCAGCTTCCAGTGATCGATGTGTCCCCTGCCAATTCATTGATGATCCCTCGCCAGAAACGCAATGATTCGTTTACGGCAGCCCTGGGCACTCGTTCATTCAACCCGTGAGCGAAGCTGTCTTTCGGGTTGATAAAAATGCCCGACAGGCTGTAACTAGGAATGCCCGCTGCGCGGAAGTAGGCGCCATCCGTAGTCCCTGACCCCATTTGCGGAACAATGGGGAGACCCGGACGAATCGGCTCCAATGCAACGGCCACAGCCGCCAGGAGTTCGTTGTTGAATGCTGATGCGGGGCTTGATACTGGCACTCCCACCACATCCCATTGCAGATCGGGATTGTCAGCGACAAGCTGAAGCTCCCGCAGAATTTCATTGGGTGTATGGCCCGGAAAAATCCTGCAGTTCACCGTCGCCGTCACAGCGCGTGGCAATGCGTTTTCAGCATGGCCGCCCGAGAGCATGGTGGGGATACAGGTGGTTCCCAATGTGCCGACGTACTCGGGCTCAGCTCTCAGCGTGGCAATGGCGCGTTCATCGCTCGGATCACTGACTAGCCTCGCCATTGCTTCACCTACCTCGTTATCTAAAAGTGGTGCTGTGCTCGCAAAATAGGTAAGCGTGATTTCATTGGTTTCGACCGGAAACTGGTGCGCTTCAAGGCGTTGAATGGCGCGCGCCAGGTCATAAATGGCGTTATCTGCTCTGGGCCTTGAACTATGTCCACCCGTGTTTTTGGCCGTCATGGCGAAGGTGGCATAAGTCTTCTCGGCAAAGCCTACCCGAAACTGAATCGCCTCTCCCGCGTCATTGAGCACACCTCCCCCGCCATCCACCACTAGCGCATACTCGGCATCGATCAAGTCGCGATAATCTCGGGTCAGCTGCTGCACTGTCTCTTGCAACGACTCCTCGTCTCCCGTGAAGGCAATAACGAGATCACGATTGGGCACAAATCCCGATTCTTTCAGCCATACAAATAGCGTGGTCAGAATGGATACGTCAAACTTGTTGTCGAGTACCCCTCGGCCGTAAAAAAAGGTGTCGTCCTCCTGTAATTCGAAGGGATGCCGCAACCAGTCATTGGGGTCAGCTGGCACCACGTCCATGTGAGCAGAGAACAGAATGGGTTTGCGTCCACTGCTGCCGTCGCCGGCATAACGCACGATCAGCGAGGCGGTATCGTTGTAGGGGACCAGAGTTAGCGCATCAGACGGGAAGCCCGCAGCGAGGAAGGTGTCCTGCAATGTGGCCGCATAGGCGGGCACATTCCCCGCGCCGCGCACAGTTTCCCGGCTGATGGCATCCCGAAGCAGTGCTGTGGCACGCTTGCTGTAGTGTTCGACAGGGTCGTTATCGGCAGCCGAGCTTGGATTGATAAACAACAAATTGAAAAGTAACAGGCCGAGAAATGAGTTTCGATAGCACATGGCAGCTTCCTGTTTTTTTATCAGAGCGAACTGTGTCCGCTTGCGAAATGGTGCAAGGTAGAACTGATCCCTTCTCGTCCAGCTCTATCGACAAGACGTGATCGTAAAGGACTCTCTATCATCGTCTACGTCACGAGGAATTTGCAATCGCGGCCGGAGAAGCTTTTAAAGCGCCTGACAGCAAGGATATTTTGCTTCCTCGGTGTTGTCTCTTCGGTTACATTTTCGCCCATTAATTGTCCTCCGCTCGCTATGGCCTTTGACAGGATCAACCGAGCAGGGGCCGCAACTACGAAAGCCATATAGGTAAGCAGATTAGGGAAGCCAGTGCTATGTCGGACAATCAGACGGCTGCGGTACCAATGACCCCTGATTTTTATCATTACAATGCCGCGCCGATTCGCCGGATAGAGCAGGAGGCAGAAGGGCTTTGGGTGATCTGGCCCGATGGTCATCGACTCCGATGCCACCGTTTCTGGCTGCGTGAAAATACGATGGGCCATGGCGGTATTGATCTCGCTACACGGGAAGGCGTGATGGATCCCGCCGAGCTCTCCGATGCGATGCAGATCAGGTCCTGCGAGGTGACTGAGTCGGGCGACTTACGGATTATTTGGGCTCCGGATGGCGCCAGATGTGTTTACCACTCAGGATGGTTGCGTCACATCGCGGATGGCCAGCATATGCCGCATAGCTGGGTACCCGAACCTGCTCTGTGGACAGCAGCCTCATTGCCCAAACCGCCCCGACGCAATGCTATCGATATCTTGAGCGATGACTCGGTCTTGAGCGAGATGCTGAATGATTTACTTCGCCTCGGAGTATGCGTTGTTGAACAGGCCCCTTGCACACCTGGTTTTCTCAATCAATTAGCCGCTCGTATCGGACCTGTGCGTGACAGTAATTTCGGCACGTTGTGGGATGTTAAAGCCGACGTGAATTTGGCGGGAGATGCCAAAACGAATACGACGGCGAATACAGGTTTTCGTCTGGGGCCTCATACTGATCTGCCCACTCGAGAAATCCCGCCTGGGTTTCAATTTTTACACTGTTTGATTAATGAGGCTGATGGCGGCGAATCGACTCTGACCGATGGTGGTGCGCTGGTGTCAGAGTTAAAGACAGCGTGCCCGGACGATTACGCCCTGTTAAGCACACGGCGCTGGATCTTTTTTAACCGAGGGCCCGGCATCGACCACCGATTTTCGGCCCCAATTATTGATTATCTGGATAGCGAAGCATTACCCACTATTCGTGCTTTTTATCCGGTGAGGGCCTTTCCCGATATGCCGCATGAAGATGTCGGCCCTGCCTACGCCGCACTCCGACGGTTTTATGAGTTGGCGGACAATCCACGGTTCGAGTTAACTTTTCGCCTGAGGCCCGGCGATATCATGTGTTTTGACAACCGGCGCATTTTGCACGGCAGAAAAGCTTTTTCGGGGTCTGGACAACGACATCTGCAAGGAATTTACATCGATCGAGACGAAGTGCTGTCGACAGCGCGCGCGGTGAATCGAGCCTGTGCCCGAGATTAACGAGCGCAATATGATTGGTGGGAGAAGCTGAGGCTGGTTAATTTAATCAGGTAAGGTGGTTTGATCAGTGCCATCTATTGGTTGACCACCTGCATAGACAGTCCCGGGATCGATGCGGGTATTGTGAAAGTCGCGACTGAAAGAGAGGGAAACCAATGCCATTGGACATGCGAGACAAAGTCTTTATTACTGCCGCCCTGACGGGTTCTGGAAGCACTCAGGATCGCAGTGACAAAGTGCCACGCAGCCCTGAGCAGATCGCTACAGCGGCGATTGACGCGGCCAAAGCGGGTGCTGCGGTGGTGCATTGTCACGTCCGCGATCCCGAGACCGGTGCGCCAGATCGGGCCGTGCATCTTTACCGAGAAGTGGTGGAGAGGATTCGAGCGTCCGATACCGACGTCGTCATCAATCTGACGGCGGGAATGGGTGGCGATATCGTCTTTGGTCCAACACATGCGCCGTTACCGCTGAGTGAGAATGGGACCGATATGATTTCGGCCGCGGAACGCGTTGCTCATCTTGAGGCCTGTTTACCAGAGATCGCCACTCTGGACTGCGGCACGATGAACTTCGCCGAGGCAGATTATGTGATGACCAATACTCCCGGCATGCTCCGCGATATGGCCCAGCGCATGGCTGATCTGGGTATTCGTATCGAGATTGAGGCATTTGATACGGGGCATCTGTGGTTGGCCAAGCAGTTGGTGAATGAAGGTTTGATTCCAGCACCGGTCATGGTGCAGCTCTGTCTGGGCATTCCTTGGGGCGCGCCCGATGATCTCAATACCTTCATGGCCATGGTAAATAATGTGCCGGCGGACTGGATCTATTCAGCGTTTTCTATCGGCCGACATCAAATGGCCTATGTTGCTGCGGCGGTCCTGTCGGGTGCCAATGTACGTGTAGGGTTGGAAGATAACCTCTGGTTGGAGCGCGGGCGGTTGGCAACGAACGCGGAGCTGGTGACACGAGCGGTGACGATTATCGAAGCGATGGGGGTACAACTGATGACGCCTGAGGAGGTGCGTACCGAGCTGAAGCTGACAAAGCGGGAGCTACCCTAATGCCTACTGCTGCTGTGATCGGCGGCGGTGTCATCGGGTCGGCGTGGGCATCACGATTTTTGTTATACGGATGGGATGTCCGTTTTTACGACCCGGCGGCGAATGCCGAGCAGATACTGCTCGCGGTCTTGAGCAAAGCGCGGCGATGGGTACCCCAAATTGTTGAGACGCTCCCCGCCGAGGGCTCCCTCACGATTTGCACAGAGCTGGCCGATGCGGTCGCCAGCGCCGACTGGGTACAGGAGTCGACCCCAGAGCGCATCGAGGTCAAACATGCGGTGCTGCGGCAAATTCAAGCGGCCTGTAAACAGGCGGCCATCGTGGGTTCTTCAACCTCCGGGTTCATGCCTTCAGAACTACAGGAGGGAAGTGACCGACCAGAACAAATACTGGTCGCACACCCTTATAACCCAGTTTATCTCTTGCCCGTTGTAGAAGTGGTGGCTTCTCCGCGGGTGCCTGTGGAGGGAGTTGATCGAGCCGAGCAGATTCTGAAAAACATTGGTATGAAACCGATCATCCTCAAATCCGAAATTCCTGCCCATGTGGGGGATCGGCTACTGGAAGCGGTATGGCGAGAGGCGCTTTGGCTCATCAAGGATGGTGTCGCGACGACCGAGCAGATTGACGACATCATGACCCACGGCTTCGGCTTGCGCTGGGCACAAAAAGGACTATTCGAGACCTATCGGACTGCGGGCGGTGAAGCCGGTATGAAGCATTTTCTTGAGCAATTTGGCCCCTGTTTACAGTGGCCTTGGACCAAACTGACAGATGTTCCAGATCTGGACGATGATCTGATTAATCTCATCGTTGCACAGTCAGATCATCAAGCAGCCGGGAGGTCTGTGAGTGAGTTAGAGGAAGAGCGCGATGCGAATCTGGTTGCTATTCTGAGAGCACTTCGCCAACAGGATCGGGCTGCCGGCGCATTCTTAAATGAGCTTGCTGCAGGTACCGGAGCGAGAGGGTAAATGCTGCTTACCGCGAGACCGGCTCCGGTGGCAGATATATCCGAGGCTCTAGATTCCCTAAGCCTTAACAACGGTCATAGAGTGCCCCACTGCGGAGACGGAAACAGCGCTGGCTCAAAGGCGGTTTGTCCCGGTGCCTGAGACACGGCAGCCAGATAACAGCTTGCACTCCTCTCGGATTTGCGCGCACCGTGGCGCTAGCGGCCGTTACCCGGAAAATACCCGAGCTGCCTTTGATGCTGCTGCGCGGGTGGGCGTGGGTTGGATAGAGACCGACATCCAACAGCTCGCCGATGACGAGCTGGTGATCTTTCATGATGAAGTGCTGAGTCGCACTACCGGCGATCACGGAGATATTCGGGAGATGGCCTGGCCCGCTGTTTCCGCGCTTGATGTCGGTAGTTGGAAGGGACCGGAGTTTGCCGGCGAGCGCCCCCTTCGCGCCGAGGATCTGATTCGCTGGCAGGCAGAAGCACCCGCCCGCCCGGCCATTATTTGGGAGATAAAGTGTGACGAGAACCCAGTGGAGGCAGAGCGGATTGCCTGCGCATTGGCTCAGAAAATTCAACAGCATGAGGGGCACCGGTGCGTCGTATCCAGCTTTAATCGGGACGCGCTGCTTGCGATTAGGCCTCTCTTACCTAAGACGCCCATAGCGTTGATTGCTGAGGCACTGCCACCGGATGCCATTGGTTTTTGCACCGATCATGCACTGGAGGGGCTGCACCTCGATGGCCACCAGCTGAGCGCGGAATCGGCACAGCAAGTGGTGTCAGCAGGACTCCAATTGCGTTGCTATACGATCAATTCAGAAGATGAGGCGATGCGGCTGGTGTCGATGGGTGTCGATGTGATCATGACCGACTTTCCCGAGCATTTTCTCGCCGACTCATCATCTTTAATCCCGGGGGTATCGGCTTAGACGTTTTGGCAACCAGGGCGTTTTCGTCAATGGTGCCTTGGCCTGCTTTCTGCGCGGCGGGTGATCATGAGTCGGTTAGCGTGCCAAGATCAAAACCGCTGTCACTGGGTAAAGTGTCTGGCCAGTTGGTACGCCAGACCTCCCGGGAAACGGCTTCTACCGGAATCGGATCGCGGTGGTATCCAGACTGGCAAGGTATGAGTGGTTCGACCACAACGTCGTGACGCGGCACCATAAAAAACGGAAAGCTATAGCGTTCTTTGCCCGAAGCGTTGATCACTTTATGCGGTGTTGAAACGAAGAGCCCGCCCGACCAGAGCTCGAGAAGATCGCCAATATTCACGACCATGGTGCCGAGCGGTGCGTCCACCTCCAGCCAGGTGTCTGTGTTGCGGGAGTGAAGCCATAGCCCACCTACCGGATCGGGAAAGAGTAGTGTCAGTGCATCAGTATCCTTGTGCGGGTGAATACCGAAGTTGTCGCTAGCGGTAGACTTGGGTGGGTAGTGCAGCAACGTCATATTGCTGAGGGGATACTCAAATAAGGACAGAAAGCCCACGGGGTCCACACCCAAAATACGCGCGATCAGGCTAAGCAGTTGTTGACCCGTCTGATCACAAGCCTGCCAAAAAGCCATTACTGCCGCTTTTAGCGCAGCGCCATTAGCCGGCCATCGGTTAGGTCCGTAGAGGTCACACGCTGTGCGAATGGCATTATCGGCAGTGACCTCGAAATGAAGCTTGTACCCCTCATATTGATCTGGAGTGGTCCCTGTATCGTGAAGCGAGGCGTTGGGCGAGAAAAAGCCGAGTGGAATGTAGCCACGATAATTCTCGGCGGTGATGCTGTCCGCCAGCTTTTCGGACAATGGGCGATCAAAGTATGTCGCGGTCTGATGTCTCAAATCACTGACTAGCGCTTCAGGGATGCCATGACCGGCGACCAGGACAAAGCCAATGTCGCACAAACCCCTTTTGAGTTCGGGGATGATGCGTTCATCTGCATCGTTGAGGTCAATCAGTGGGATTGAGGCGGCGGGCGTCATTGGTTTGATTCGGTCTGGGTTCCACGTTTGGCCTACAGTCTCAGATTACCTTGGGAACGGTGATGATCATTGATTCCTCTTGTCGGTGTAAAGACTCTCGGTGAGGACACTATCGCCCAGTGATCTCTAGTCGGCATAATGCCTTGTCAGTTTCACGATGAGAATCCGCGCAATGAAAATGCCATCTTACATCTCTGGTAGTAGAAGAGGTTGCTGGTGCGATTGTATTTCGGGTGGTTCGGGCTCTTATCTTGTCAGGAGAGTCTCGGCACGTCGTGTCACGAGCGCTGCGGCATATGCAGCTCTCGTGTTGGTCGGTGCTGCTGGCATGTTGCCGGCACTGGCTGTTGCTGGCGCTACACCCAAAGCGATTTTTATCATTCTCGATGGGATTCCTGCTGATGTGATTGAGCGTGTGTCGACACCTAATTTAGATGCCATCGCCGCAGTAGGTGCTTATGCGCGTGCTCAGGTCGGTGGTCCCGTTGGCGAGCCCGGTGAGACGCCCACCGTTTCGGCACCAGGGTACATGAGTCTCGTCACCGGCACCTGGGCTAACAAGCACAATGTTTATGAGAACTACAATCTGTCTCCCAACTACGGATACTGGAACATATTTAGGGTAGCGAAGGTCATGAATCCGGCGCTCAAGATCGGGATTTTCTCGACCTGGACAGATAATCGCACCGTGTTGCTGGGAGAGGGCAGACCCAATGCCGGGGATTGGCGATTTGATTACGTGGCTGACGGTTTTGAGAGGGATTCGATACGGTTTCCGCAACAGCCATTAGACGCACACATTGCATTAATCGACAAACTCGTTTCACAAGAGGCAGCGAGGGTCATTGAGCAGGATGGACCAGACCTGTCATGGATTTATCTGCAATACACCGATGATATTGGCCATCAGTATGGCGATGGTGAAGTATTTGATAAGGCGGTCGTAGAGATAGATACTCATGCGGGTCGGATCTGGTCGGCTGTGATGGCACGTCAGGAGTCCTACTCAGAAGATTGGCTGATTATCGTGACAACCGATCATGGGCGTGATGCAGAGACCGGGCGCGAGCACGAGGGACATTCCGAGCGCGAGCGCACGACTTGGATGGTAACCAACAGCACCAGACTCTTGCCCAGATTTAAACAGATGCCAGAGATCGTCGATATTTTTCCTTCCATCGCGCGTCATCTGGGGTTCACTATCCCCGACAATGTAGCGCGTCATCTCGACGGTCTAACGTTTATTCAGTAGGGGATGATGATGAATCGCGAACGCGTAGCGACCTATGCACAGATCATGATCATTGCGCTAGCCGCATCGGTGATCTACAGCGCCCCTTACCTCCGGCAATTATTCAAAACTTCTTTGCTTGAGGCGTTCTCTTTGACGGAGGCTCAGTTGGGCAACTTAAGTAGCACTTACGCGTTGGCCTGCCTGATTTGCTACATTCCGGGGGGGTGGCTCGCCGACCGCGTCGAGGCGCGCAAGCTGCTCATTATTGCGCTCTTTGCCAGCGCCGCAAGCTACGCATGGTACGCAACGATCCCGAGTTATGAGGAATTACTGCTGATCTATGCCTCTTGGGGGGTGATTGGCGTCGGTATTCTGTGGGCCGCGATGTTCAAGCAGGTAAGGCTTTTGGGCAGTGGCGACGAACAGGGTCGTATGTTTGGGAGTCTGGAGGGCGCGAGAGGACTGTTTGAGGCCATATTACTCACGGTTGGATCTTTTATTTTCGGTCTCTTTGCTACCCGCGAATTGGGAATGATTAACGTGATTATTCTTTATACGGTGTGCTCCGCTACCCTTGGCGTTGTGCTGATGTTTTGGAGGCCCAAAGTTGCTCTGGAGTCATCGGGTGAGCGAGAGAAGATCCGCTGGCCAGATTTGCTGATTATCGTTCGTCAGCCCAGTATCTGGCTTTTATGTATTATTTTATCTGCGCTCTATCACGTTTTCTGGGCAACGATCGAATTTCCGAGTTTCGCAGAGACGGGCGGGTTTGAGATGACCCTTGCCGCAGCGACCGCACTGGGTGCAGCAAAGCTCTGGATGCGATTCCCCGGTGGTATTTTGGCGGGAATGCTGGGAGACCGAATGGGTAATCCATTGCTTATGGTTTGGTTATTCCTGCTTTCCATCTTCAGTTGTCTTTACCTCGCGCTGATGCCAACCACACCGGGTTGGGCATGGACGCTGTGGGTATTTATCTTTCCCTTCGCGCTACTGGCTTATGGATTGCGGGGTGTATTTTGGGCATTACTTTATAACTGCCCGATCCCGACACGCGTGTTGGGAACTGCGATTGGCGTAGTGTCAATCATTGGCTATAGCCCCGATGCCTATGTGCCGCAGGTTGCAGCGTGGCTCCATACCCACTACGACACCACCACGGCCTATAAAGGTTTCTTCGCCTATGTCGCCGCGGTTTCGGCTGTCGGTATGGTGGCGTCCTGGATGCTGTATCGTCTTACCTCGCGACACTCTTCTGGGGTCAATCTATGAATGAATATGACTATATTGTCGTCGGTGCTGGATCCGCAGGATGCGTACTGGCCAACCGGCTCAGTCATGATCCTAGAAACTCAGTGCTGTTGATCGAAGCGGGAGCAGACGATCGCAGCTTGTTTATTCGCATGCCGACCGCTCTGTCGATTCCAATGAATACCCCGCGATTCAGCTGGGGTTATTGGGGGCAACCCGAACCGTATTTGGACGGCCGCAGGATGGATTGCGCACGCGGCAGGGTATTGGGCGGCTCGTCGGCGATAAACGGGATGGTATATGTGCGGGGGCATCCTCAGGATTTTGAGGAGTGGGAAAATGCCGGTGCTGCCGGATGGAGTTATGCGGATTGCCTGCCTTATTTCAAGCGAGCCGAACGCTGGATGGGCGGGGGAGATACCTACCGCGGTGGCTCGGGACCCGTTGATACCTGCAACGGTAATAACATGCGCAACCCGCTATATAAGGCGTTTATCGACGCCGGTCAGGAGGCAGGTTATGGCGTGACTGACGATTACAATGGCTATCGTCAGGAAGGGTTTGGCCCGATGCATATGACGGTCCGCAACGGTGAGCGCTGTTCCACTGATCTGGCATATCTTGAGCCTGCCAGGAGGCGCCCTAATCTCACAATTGTGACGAACGCGGAGGTCAACAAACTTTCTTTTTCGGGCATGCGCGCTACAGGTGTGCTTTATCGCAGAGATGGGCAGGACACCGTGGCCATCGCCCAACGAGAAGTTATCCTTTGCGCGGGATCAATTGGTTCCCCTGCGATATTGCAGCGTTCTGGCGTCGGCCCCATGCCCACACTGGTTTCCGCGGGCATTCCTGTTCGCCACGACTTGCCGGGTGTAGGAGAAAATCTGCAGGATCACTTGGAGGTTTATTTTCAGTACCGGTGTCGACAGCCCATCACAATAAATGGACATCTAGGATTGCTCGGCAAATTTCGTATCGGCGCACAGTGGATGCTGACCAAGACGGGGCTTGGCGCTACCAACCACTTCGAATCCTGTGGATTCATCCGTTCCCAACCGGGAGTCAAATGGCCAGACATTCAGTACCATTTTTTGCCCGCTGCAATTCGGTACGATGGTCGGGCCGCTTTTGAGGGACACGGCTTTCAGGTTCATGTTGGCCCAAACAAACCCGACAGCCGGGGCCATGTCAGAGTCTCCGGACCTGAGCCTGAGCGCCCGCCGCTGATACAGTTCAACTACCTGTCGACCGAGAAGGATCTGGCTGATTGGCGCAATTGCTTGCGGCTGACGCGAGAAATTCTTCAGCAACCGGCGTTGGATGCCTACCGGACAGAGGAGATTCAGCCTGGCATTGATCTATCTGATGATGTGGCGGTTGATGATTGGGTGCGCCAGAATGTCGAGACGGCTTATCATCCCTCGTGCACCTGCCGGATGGGCGCCGAGGACGATGAGCAGGCGGTGGTTGACCCACAGTGCCGTGTTCGTGGGTTGCGGGGCGTCCGGGTAGTGGATTCATCCGTCTTCCCCACCATTCCCAATGGCAATCTCAATGCGCCGACGATTATGGTTGCCGAACGCGCTGCCGATTTGATTTTGGGTAGAGAGCCCCTGAAAGAATACGCCGACGTGTGGAGCGCACCGGAATGGCGGAGCAAACAGCGAGAGCGAGATCCCATCAGACCGGTACCCCCCGGTCCGGCGCGTGTAATCTGACAAGAGGTTTACGATGAACGCGATTTTATCTGCTGCGATTGTCATCACAACGCTGACGTCTCTGTTCCTTGTGGTCCGTTACCGGAACATGCGACTCAGTGGCGCGACACCGATTCCCCTGGTGACCTTTATGGCCATTCTTTTCACCTCTGGACTCGACGTGGGACTGATTATGTTCCCAATGGTGGATTTTAAAATGTTTGCCGCTGAGTCGGCGTATGCGTTTGCCAATCCGCTGGCAATTGAGTTTGGATTCTGGGGATTTCTTGTCTGGGGGTTTTACTTTCTCACCACGTTCTACTTTTGCGTTGTGGAGCCAAGACTAAAACTGTTTGAGATTCCGTTTATCAGGTTGATCAATAACCTCACCATTGTGGGCACGTGTGCTTTTACCGGATATTTGTTTTTGCACTATCTCCCTGATTACATTGAAGGTATTCCCGACCCGGTGCGATTTACCTTGGTCGCCGCGACGGTGCTGGTGGCGGTCATTTCCAGTACACAAATCCGCTTTGTAAAAATTCTCAGTTTGATTTCAAGCGCCCTATTTTTCACGTTGATTGCTGGCGCTTTTTTGGCGTCTGAAATGGGTGGCGCCGGTTTGCTGACTTCCGCGACGTTACTCGCTGGCTACTTTGGTCAGCTTGATCGATTTGTACTGCCGGTTAATGACTACCACGCTTTTTATCTGTTCTGGTGGTTTGCCTGGAGCATCATGATTGGTCAATTTGTGTCGCGCTTTGTAAGTGGCATCAGCACCTGGCAGCTGCTTGTTCTTTTATTGGTCGTGCCCTCTATCCCCATCGCCTTGTGGTTCTCGGTGTTGTACTGGTTTTTCTCCAACGAGATTTCGATAGCGGGCCTGATGAGCTGGGCGATGATGGGCATCGGCATTTTGTTTGTGGTGAATTCTCTTGATTCTCTCACCCGCCTCTATACCCAAAATACGGGGCTGACGGTGGAGGCATTGGGCACCGGACGTTATATCGCTACGAATTGGGCAATCCTTTTTGTTTTGGTGCTGGCTTTTCAGTTCACGCCTTTCAAGATTGAGTGGGTTGGGCTGACAGTGGTTGGGATCTATGCGGCTATATACCTGTTGGTCTTTATGCGCCGTGAAGGGCTTCGTTCACTCTCTACCTGAGACGCCAAGCTTTGTCAGGGCTTGATAGGTCGCCACCTTAAGGTCGAAGCGGTGCCGGTCACTATGCGGCGTGCCCATCACCTGCGTCATGAAAATGACAATCAGATCCTCTTCTGGATCAATCCAGAATTTGGTATTGGCGATGCCTCCCCATGAATACTCCCCTCGGGAAGAGATGACCTGGGATTGTGCGGGATCGGTGATGACGCCAAAGCCCAGGCCAAAGGATTGTCCCGGATAAAGGTGTGACGCCGGGTATTCTGTCGCGCCATTGTCTCGCACTTCGGGCGTCAGGCGCGCCATGGTCATGGCCTGAACAGTCTTTGCCCCGAGGATACGAGTGCCCTCCAGGCTGCCCCCGCCGCGCAGCATTTCACAAAACCGCCAATAGTCTCGGGCAGTGGATATTAGGCCGCCACCTCCTGAGAACAACGTTACGCCCGAAGGAGGAGGGATCAATCCATCGGGCACGGGGGTGATCTGCTGACGCTCGGCATTCCAGAGGTGATTCTGGGCCAAGCGATGGGTTTTTTCTGTCGGCACATTGAAAAACGTATCGTGCATATCAAGCGGTTCGAAAATCCGCTCCTGAAAAAACTGCTCCAATGTCTGGCCGCTCAGTCGTTCCACCAGTGCACCTAAGACGTCGGTCGCGACGCTGTAGTGATAGCGGGTGCCCGGTTCAAAACGGAGCGGCAGGGTAGCGAGGGTCTCGATGAAAGTACTCAGGTTGGGGCTTGTGTAAAGTGGGGCATCTCGATACGCCCGCTCCACTGGGTGTTCGGGGTGCCAGCCATTGGTGAGTCCGGCGGTGTGGGTCATCAATTGTTCGATGGTCATCGGGGCCTTGGGTGCCCTAAGCTGTCCGTCGATCAGCAATGACATGTCTGCCAACTCGGGTAGGTATTTGGCGATGGGCTCACCCAGTTGGAAGGCACCTTCCTCGTAGAGAATCATCGCCGCCACGGTTGTGATGGGTTTGGTCATCGAATAGATACGAAATAGGGCGTCCGTTTCCATCGGCCGGTCGTCGCTGAGGCCATAACGGCCCGCAGATTCAAAGAGCACGATCTGCCCATGTCGGGCAACCATAGTAACAGCACCCACCAGCCTTCCTGCTGCCACCTCGCGGTCTACGAACTGGGAGATCCTGGCGAGTCGGGCGCCTGAAAAGCCAACCGCCTCGGGTTCGGCGTCAACTGACCCGGCTACCTGCGTAGAAGCGAGCAGTAACGACAGGAGCACAAAAAAGCGGCGTTTCATGGCATGTAAATCAAATAGGATCATGGATGACGGCCGCATACTGTGGCGATCTGCTCGGCGAAGTCAATGCACAGTTGTGGCGAGGCTGGGCGTCGGGTCAGCCTCCGGCGCAATAGATTGAGCGCTGAGATTCGAAGTGCGTGTTTTCTTGGTAGCCTGATTGCCGATAAGCGAAGTAGGCCACGCTGCGCCGGTTTGCTGAGTCGTTACCCAGCCCGCGGTGCAAGAGACGATCGTCGAACAAGAGGCATGTCCCTGCGGTGAGCGGATATGATATCCGCTCTGGCACCTCATCTTGGCTCCCTGCTACCAGCTGCTCAGGAAAGGTTGTCTCGTGCTGGTAGACCAGCTCATCGCTGACGAGCCTCGAGTTCTGAAGGTGGTTGGTCAGTTGGTGCGAGCCTCTAGCAAACTCGGTAGGGCCCATTGCGAGCGGAATGTCGTGAAGCGCGACCATAATATTAAGTGCGTGTGGCGATCGATGTTCGGCGGTCACATGCGGTGAGTCGATGTGCCAGCATTGGGCAGGGCTGCCTGGGTCCGAATACACGACGCCGCTGAAGGAATGTTCGGCGTCAGTGCCCAAGGTGTCGGCCACGAGCGGCCACCAGGGTAGGGACTGGTCCTCGACACCGAATTCGCTTAGCGAGATGGGAATGTCCCAGCGGCCAGGTGATCGCTGCACGACTTCGACGAAACCGGCCGCGCTGCCAATGCCGATGCTCCGCGAGCCCAATGCTTCAGTCACTTCGCGACTGCGGTCCAGCGCCACATCGAGTAGGTGCGCTACGAAGCTGGCTTCGCACATCCCGACCAGCACGACGAAGCCATCATTCGCCAGACGAAGCCGCGCATCATCCAGTGACGAACCGATGGCGTGAGCACCCTTGTCATTCATGGGTGTTCAACCGTATAGCTGTGGTGGGGTATCCACGTGTCGATGTCGTATGAGACGTTGCGTTGCTCGTTGTCGCTTGCCGGCGCGATGACGCGACGGCAGCTCGCGTGCAGTTCAGGCAGCAATACGCGGCCCAGAGTTGTTAACACGGTGCCCATTAATCGTATTCTTCTCCAACGCGCCCTTCGAATCATCTTTGGTCCTAGTTCCGTCATGCTGTCACGCGCCCTCAGTGCAGCCGCACGTTCTGTCGTCTCAGCTCCGCCTGCACGTGCCCGATATCAAGCTCGTTGAATCCGCAGTCATGCGTTATCGCAATCGCCGCTGCAACGCCAGCACCCTGTCCCGTGACCGTACAGCACATCATGTTACGCGTAGCGGCGTGGCTTACCCGATCGCCCCCGGTGATTCTCCCTGCGCAAATAAGATTTTTCACGCCTTTGGGCAGCAGCGTGCGGTAGGGGACCTGAAAGTATCTCCCTGTGGTGGGCAAAATCAGGATCCCGTAGCCATCGATAAACTCAGGGAATATACCGATGCTGTCTTCAAACCGACCCTGATTGCGAACGTCTTGTTCGGTCATGTTGTATCGCGCATCAATTTTGCGGGTGTCGCGTATCCCCAGGGTCATCCCGAAATTACGGAGTTTGGCGCCTTCACAGCCGGGGGTGTAACGTTTCAGTGCCTCGATCGCCATCATGGCTTGCTTGCGTCCCTCGATCTCGCCGCGGGTCAAATCGTTGGGGTCTGTGCCGTCGTAACCCAGTAAATGTACAAGATTAAGGTAGGTTAGATCGCCCGCGTCATAGAGGGCGCCCCAAGTGCCCGCTATGGTATCGAGGTGCTCAGGGATTAACCCCGCTTCCCGCGCTTTTTCGAAGGGCTTTCGCAAAAAAGGCGAAAACATCTCATCCTCTTTGCCTGTTGTTTCTACGGTCCACTGCCCGTAAGCCCAATCGCGATAGGTTTGAGGATCGGCTTTCACGTGCTCAATAAAACGCGATTTGTTGACACCAGACATCGAAAACATGACGGAGGCCCCGATCATGTCCTCTTTGGCGTGTTTGATCGTGGCGGCACCTGCTCGGTGTGCAACATCCGCATCGCCCGTGGCATCAATAATACGTTTGGCGAGAACCGCCTCGCGTCCAGCCTTACTCTCAACAATTACGCCCTTGATCGTGTCTCCGTCCATGATCGGTGCTGCGAATAGTCGGTGTAGCATCGGTGTAATACCGGCTTCTTCTACCAGCGTGTCGGCGACCCACTTGAAGGCCTCACCATCAATGGCGTGGCTGTCAGATTGGGGCTCTTCAACGGCGGCGCCCATGACGCGGGCGCGCGCCTCGAATTCAATACCCACGCCTTCTGTATCGACAGTGTGCTCGTGCCGATACCACGCAAAGCCCTCCACCCCTACCGCAGTGATGTTGCCGCCAAAACAACCAAAGCGCTCGAGGAGCGTTACTGAAGCGCCGGCTCGCGCGGCACCGAGTGCCGCAGCCAGGCCTCCCGGGCCGGATCCGACCACTAAGACGTCTGTTTCGTGAATGACAGGAGTCACCCTCTCGGGTTCTTTAATCATCATAGATATGCGCTCTGTCCCGTGGTCAGTCATTCCCGATTATTTTACGCAGTGGAACAAGACGGAAACCCGGTGTTTATATTAAAGATTGGTTGCTGATTTGGCTCTATGGTGGGCGGTATCATCAATCATCTGCGTTTGTGACACAATTCGGCGTAGCGTAGCGATCGCTGGTTGGTCAAAACCGACCGCCAAGCGGCGCCGCGTATCATCAGGTCCACCAAAGGCGTTTTGGGGTGAATGACGTAATTGAAAATACGGGAAACCTGGCTGAGGCTATGGAGCACGCCAAGCACTTGCTGGCTGAAGACCCTCATCAGGCCTTAACCCAGCTAGAAGAAGTGCTCGCCGTGGTGCCGGATTATCCGCCCGCTTTGTTAATGAGAGCAGGTGCGATCAAGCTCATCGAAGGGCCCGAGGCGGCTCTGAGGCTACTGGCTCCTCTGTCGGATACGCACCCTGGGTGGTCGGCAGTACACTTCGAATACGCCAAAACCCTCAGTGCACTCCAGCGCGGCGAAGAGGCCATTGTGATTCTGGAGACCGTAGTTGCTTTGGAGCCCGAACATCCAGACGCCTGGCGGATCCTTGCCGATCATCTCGCTGCTGTAGGAGAGCAGGATAAGAGTGAATCCGCCTATTTGAAGCATTTACGATGCTCTACGCAAAATGCTGAGCTGCAGCAAGCTGCCAAGGCAATGATCGATAACGACTTGTCAGTCGCAGAGCGCGTGCTCAAATCACACCTCAAGGTGGCTCCTACCGATGTGACAGCCGCCCGCATGTTGGCAGAGGTTGCCGTGCGGATTGGCCGCAATGAAGAGGCTCAATCGCTGCTGGAGTATTGTTTGGAGCTTGCTCCCGGGTTTTCGGGTGCTCGGTATAACCTCGCTGTGCTGCTTCATCGCAGCAATAAATCCAATGAGGCACTGGTTGAGGTGGAAAGGCTGTTGGCAGAAGATCCCAAAAGGCCCGGATACCGAAACCTGGCGGCGGTGATTTGCAGCAGAATTGGCGAATATGAGCGATCCAGTCAGCTGTACCAATCATTGCTGGATGAATATCCGGATAACGCCAAGGTATGGTTGAGCTTTGCCCACGTACTGAAAACCGAGGGAAAGCGGGAGCAGTGTGAAGCGGCTTACCGAGGGGCGATAGAGCGCGACGCCAGCTTTGGAGAAGCCTTCTGGAGTTTGGCAAATCTCAAAACGTTTCGTTTTTCTGAGCGCGATATTGAACAAATGAACCGCCAGCTACAGCGGCCGGAAATCGAGCTGAGTAGCCAGGTGCAGTTTCACTTTGCGTTGGGAAAGGCTGCAGAGGATAACCTCGATCACGCCCTATCTTTTTTTCACTACGAAAAAGGCAATGCGCTGCAAAAATCCACTATCAGTTATCAACGCGCCAAGAATACGGCTCGCGTCGACAGAATGAAATCACGTTTCACTGGTCAGTTTTTCCAGCAGCGAGCGGGGATGGGATATCGTGACAACGGACCGATCTTCATTGTGGGTATGCCTCGAGCGGGTTCGACATTGCTTGAGCAGATTCTGGCGAGCCATTCTCAAGTAGAGGGCACGACGGAATTACCTGACATCATCACTTTGGCCAAAGAGCTGCGGGCACAGGCGGATGATAATGAGATCGGCGCCTATGATGGTGTGCTGGCGCGGATGACACCCGATGAGCTGGAAGGGCTTGGACGTCAGTATTTGGAACGCACATTGATCCACCGTAAAACCGATCGCCCCTTTTTCATTGACAAGATGCCCAATAATTTTCTTCACATAGGGTTGATACAGGTGTGTTTGCCCAATGCCAAAATTATCGATGCCAGACGCCACCCCCTGGCCTGTTGCTTCTCCAACTTCAAGCAGTATTTCGCGCGAGGACAAAATTTTAGTTACTCCCTGGATGATGTCGGACATTTTTATCGTGATTATGTTGAGTTGATGGCCCATTACGACACTGTTTTGCCAGGCCGAATCCACCGCGTAATATACGAATCTCTAGTAAAAGATATTGAGGCAGAGGTGCGCTCGGTACTCCAGTACTGCGAACTGCCCTTTGAGGAGGGTTGTTTACGCTTTTTTGAGAATGATAGGCCGGTTCGTACAGCGAGTTCAGAGCAGGTTAGGCAGCCAATTTACCAGGACGGAGTTGAGCAGTGGCGCTCCTACGAAGCACATTTGGAGCCGCTGAAAACGGCGCTGGGCGACGTATTAACCGCTTATCCCAGCGCCCCGATATCCCTGTAACGACGCGAATATGCAGGCGCTAAGCAAGCCTGCTTGTTTACGGTAATTTTGCATTTACACCGCCGGATAAACGTCGTATAACAATGCGGCGTTTTCCCGCACCATCAAAACATCATCAAGTGGAGTCGAGCCATTATGTCGAGCTTAACTATTAATTCTCGGAGCGGCAGAGATCGTTTCGTTAAAGCCCCGTTGGTTGCCGCATTAATTGCGGCCAGTCCGGCACTTTATGCGCAGCAGGGGGGATTGGAAGAAGTTGTTGTGACGGCCCAAAAACGGGCACAGAATCTTCAGGACGTGCCCATCAGTATCGAAACCATGAGCACTCAGAAGATTGCCGAACTGGGTATTCAGGATTTTAGTGACTACGCTAGGATGTTGCCGAGTATTTCGGTGCAACCACCGGCAGCTGGTGGTGTGGGGTTTTTCCCGGTCTACATGAGGGGTATCACGACCGGCCGTGATGGTCAGGCAACGACCTCACAACCCAGTGTTGGCATGTACCTTGACGAACAGCCGATTACCACTATTCAAGGTAATCTGGATATTCACATGTATGACATTGCCCGTATTGAGGCGTTGTCAGGTCCTCAGGGCACTCTTTATGGTGCGAGCTCTCAGGCGGGGACCATCCGGATCATCACTAATAAACCCGATCCCTCTGGGTTTTCTGCTGCTTACGGCCTAGAAGGTAATATTGTAGACGGTGAAGACTCGGGCTATACCGCTGAGGGTTATATTAATGCCCCAGTTGGAGAGAACGCCGCCATTCGTTTGGTTGCTTGGATGCGAGAGGACGCGGGTTGGATTGATAACAAGCGCGGTACGCGAACTTTTCCGGGTGTGGCCAGCACAACCGCTGATGACATCACTCTCGATAACGCGGCGATAGCCAAAGACGACTACAACACGGTTGAAACCCAAGGTGCGCGCTTGTCCATGTTGATTAATCTCAATGACAACTGGACGATTACGCCTCAGGCGCAATATCAGAAGCAGGAGGGTAAAGGCTCTTGGGGTGCTGATATGAGTGATTTCGTCAGTGATGATGATGCAGTCACGCACTTTAAGGAGGAGTTTACTGACGACGAGTGGTATCAGGTGGCCATGACCATTGAGGGCCAGATCAGCAATTTTGACGTGGTGTATGCGGGGGCTTACCTCGACAGAGAGGTAGATGGGTCGTTCGATTACTCAGACTACTCTTATTGGTATGACTCGGCTTATACCACCGGCTATTACGCTGACTTGCATTTCCTTGGCGGCGGCGACCGCGCGGTCCCGAATCAGTTTTTCGATGATGCCGGCACTCGCATCATGCCGGGCGCGCGCTTCATCAATGACGATGGTTACGAAAAAACCAGTCATGAACTCCGTATCAGCTCGCCGCAGGATTGGCGGGTGCGTTTTCAGGTGGGTGCTTTCTACCAGAAGCAAGAACATGACTTTCAGCAGCGCTGGGTTGTCGAGGGTTTGGCGCCCTCCATGTGGCCAAATCAAGGCTCCGATCAGAGCTTCAAAGATATCGTATATCTCAACAGCCTTTTCCGCGAGGATGAGGATGAGGCCTACTTTGGTAGCGTAAGTTTTGACGTGACCGATAACCTCGAGGCCACTTTTGGGGCGCGTTACTTTAAGCCCGAAGTGACCGTAGAGGGCTTTTACGGCTTCGGCCTTGGATTCAATGGTGTCTGGTCGGGGACAGGGGAAGCTCAATGTGCGACTCAGGACGATTGGAAAGGTAAACCCTGTAAAAATGTTGAAAAAGGTATCAGTGAGAGTGATTCCGTTTATCGAGCCAACCTGACCTGGAAGATCTCGGATGACCATATGGTCTACGGCACCTGGTCAGAGGGCTACCGGCCTGGGGGTATCAACCGAAGACCGTCTGCCGGTGAATACACCTCAGACTTCCTGACTAATTATGAGTTGGGTTGGAAAACTACCTGGGCAGACGGCCGGCTGCAGTTCAACGGGGCCGCCTTCATGCAGGAGTGGGAGGACTTCCAAGTGTCCTTTGTTGGCGCAAACGCGATCACTCAGGTTGACAATGGCCCGACTGCTGACGTGAACGGTATCGAAGGACAGATACAGTGGTTACCTGTCGATGCGCTCAACATTTCTGCATCCTTCATGTTCCTTGATAGTGAGCTCCAGTCTGCTTACTGTGCCGGCTGTGGTGGAGATAACCCGGAAGATGCGTGGGCCCCAACGGGCACTAAACTCCCGATTTCGGCAGATTTCAAAGGTAACTTGGTGGCCCGCTATAGCTTTAACATGGGCGGCTTTGATGCCCACGTGCAAGGCGCTGTTTCCCACGAAGGTAAGCGCAACTCCGACCTTAGAGTGAGCGATAACCTGGTTAAGGGCGAGATTCCATCTAATACCTTTATGGATCTGGCCGCGGGCATTCGAAATGATCAGTACGCTGTGGAGCTTTACGTCAGTAACCTGACCGATGAGGACGCGGCGCTTTACTACACCTCTCAGTGTGCGACTTCAACGTGTGGCACGCAGAACTATGGCGTCAGAGCGCGTCCCAGAACGGTGGGGATTCGCTGGTCGCAAGAGTTCTGATTGTTTGATCTCTTTGAGAGCATGACTAAAAAGGCCACCTAAGGTGGCCTTTTTTTTGATTTGAATTTTATTTATTTGATCTTGATCAAGCCACAAAATCTTGATTAGCCGTGAATTAAGCCTTGCGTCGACGTGAGCGACGTTTTCCACCCTCAGCAGTGTTTTCCTTCGCCGCCAGCGCCGCCCAGGGCTCTCCCAGCAAAGTGGCCATGGCTTGAGTATC
>Ga0209374_1000184_pt1 | contig 73590 bp, 74 predicted proteins | sample SaaInlLV_DNA_10m_FD_184683 | JGI IMG/M metagenome (GOLD analysis project Ga0209374, IMG submission 184683) | Marine microbial communities from expanding oxygen minimum zones in the Saanich Inlet - SI075_LV_DNA_10m (SPAdes) (version 2) | ecosystem: Environmental > Aquatic > Marine > Unclassified ... | reverse complement strand
TCCGCAGCCAGCTCAAACTGCAGCTCCGTCATCAAATCAATGTATTGCATGTACTGTTGCGTGATGTCCGCGACACGAATATCTAAGATATCCAGATTCTGCCGTTTGATGAGATACAACAGAAGGTCAAGGGGTCCTTCGAATGCCTCGAGGAACACTTCAAGGGCGTCGGGTGGAATGTACAGATCATCTGGCAAAGCCGTGTATGGCACACCCGCGACCAGCGCCAACTCACTTTGTTTACGCAAGGCCGGCAGCAGAGGCGATGCCGGGGAATCGGTTGCTGCCAGGTCCGGAGCATCCATCAGAGTGACCTGTAGTCCAAGCCCATCGCGGCCCGCACTTCTTCGAGCGTCTCTCTGGCTTGGGTTCGCGCCTTCTCACACCCCTCGGCAATAATGCTTCGAACCAAATCAGGGCTTTCCTCAAATTGCAGCGCACGTTCACGCATAGGTTGCTGCTCTTGCAAAATCGCTTCGATCAAAGGCCCCTTGCAATCTAAGCACCCAATGCCAGCGGACATACAGCCTTCAGTGATCCAGGCCTGAGTTGCCGGATTCGAGTAAATTTTATGCAAATCAAATACCGGGCACTTCTTAGGATCCCCGGGATCAGTCCGCTTGACCCGCGCGGGGTCGGTGGTCATGGTTCTGACTTTTTTAGTGACTGAGTCAGGGTCTTCTCGCAAAGAGATCGTGTTGTTATAACTTTTAGACATCTTCTGCCCATCGAGGCCCGGCATTACTGGATTTTCTGTCAGCAGTGCTTTCGGCTCTGGCAAGATAATCTTTCCCGACCCCTCGGCGTACCCCAGCAATCGGTCCCGGTCACCCAAGGACAAATTGCCTTGGCTGGCAACCAACGATTGTGCTCGGCTTAGCGACTCCTCGCTGCCTTGCTCGACATAGCTGCGGCGAAGCTCGCGATAGAGTTTGCCATTCTTACGGCCTAATTTTTTGACCGCTTCTTCAGCAGCCTTTTCAAAACCCTCATCTCGGCCGAACAAGTGATTAAATCGGCGAGCCAGCTCTCGGGTCATTTCAACATGCGGCACCTGATCCGCACCGACTGGCACTTGCCCAGCGCGATAAATCAAGATATCCGCACTTTGCAACACCGGATAACCTAAAAAGCCGTAAGTCGACAGGTCGCGATCCCGTTGTTTGCTCACCTGATCCTTAAAAGTTGGCACCCGCTCAACCCAGCTGAGCGGCGTGATCATCGACAACAACAAATGCAGCTCAGCATGCTCGGGCACTTTGGATTGAATAAACAAGGTAGTTGAACTGGGATTAACACCCGCCGCGAGCCAATCGATCACCATCTGCCAAGTATTCTCTTCGATTAGACGCGTTTCTTCGTAGTGACTGGTCAGGGCATGCCAATCCGCCACAAAAAAGAAACTTTCGTACTCGAGCTGTAGCTTTACCCAGTTTTTTAAGACGCCATGGTAGTGGCCAAGATGTAAGCGGCCCGTTGGACGCATACCAGACAATACTCTGGATTGAGATTCGTTAAGACTCAAGCAGTTACCTATTTAACCCATTGATTGCATTTGGTGATGCTCGGACAGGCGGAATGACCTCTCTTGATGCCAACACCGCTTCCCAGCCTTTACCAGATTATAACCGGCAAGCATTGCAAAGTCTCAGCTTAGACGCCAAATACTGTTGCATCGCCGCAACCACGACGCAATATCTCAGGCGTTGCGCCGGTAAAGTCCACAACTGTTGTAGGATCCAAACCGCCATATCCGCCATCAACAATGATCTCGACCTCTTGCTCCAAGACGGTCTTGATATCAAACGGATCATTTAGCGGGTATTCATCGCCGGGCATGGACAACGTCGTACTCACCAGAGGGCCCCCGAAAGCTTCTAAAATAGCGCGAATAATCTGATGATCTGGCACGCGGAGCCCAATGGTTTTGCGCTTCGGCTGCACCAATCGTTTTGGAACCAACTTGCTGGCCTCCAAAATAAACGTATAGGGGCCCGGGGTCGCTTGCTTTAAAGCTCGGTAGACGGGGTTGGGCACACGCGCGTACAAGCCTAAATCTGATAAATCTCGGCAGAGCAAGGTAAACTCATGATCATCTTTTAACTGACGAATGCGGCGAATACGGTCCATGCCGCGCTTGTTATCAAGACTGCACCCAATGGCATAACAAGCATCCGTCGGATAAACCACCACGCCGCCCTGGTTCAGGCAATCTGCGACCTGCACAACCAATCGATTCTGCGGATTTTCTGAATGAATATTGAAGAACTGGCTCATTAGTCCAATCTGACATAAAGCGTATCCGACCACAACTATTAACCCCTCGGAACGGCGGAGAAACACAATTTTCGGCAACCCTTCAGAAATGCGGTATCATCCGGGCAAATCAAAATTCAGCGCACTCATGACAAAAATCCTAGAATTTGCAACGCCGATCGTATTTTTCGTCTGCTGGGTAATGACCGACGATATTTTTTTCAGCACCAAGGCGCTGATTGCGATGGTGTGTCTCCAAGCCGGCTTTGAGTACTATCTAACCAAAACTTTGAAAACGATGACCAAGGTCCTGCTCGCAAGCGTTGTGATCATGGGTGGCCTGACGGTCGCCTTTCGAGATGAGACGTTTATCCTGTGGAAACCGACCATCATCAATTGGGTACTGGCTAGTATCTTGGCAGGCAGTCAACTCGTGTTTGGCAAACCCCTTTTGCGCAGCTTTTTAGGCCAACAGCTTCAGCTCCCCCAAGCGGCTTGGTTTCGGCTGGGCTACGGATGGGCCCTTGGGTTTTTTATTGCGGGTAGCTTAAACCTTGTGATCGCCTATCAATTTAGTCTAGATTTCTGGATGAAATATAAGCTCTTCGGCGGACCGGTTTTAACCTTTGCTTACATCATTATGACAGTAGTCTATCTAAACCAAATCGGGGCGCTTACCGACCCTAAAAAAGATACCGCGGAGTAAAACCCATGCTCTACATTATTATCGGCAAGGATCGTCCGAATAGCCTAGCAGACCGGTTATCAGTGCGACCAGCTCATCTTGAACGCGTCCAGGCACTGCTGGATGAAGGTCGACTCATCATCGGCGGCCCCATGCCAGCGATCGACAGCGAGAACCCTGGCGAGGCTGGATTTCTCGGCTCCGTCATTATCGCGGAATTCGCCTCGTTAGAGGACGCTACAGTCTGGGCTGAGGCGGATCCTTATACGGTGACGGGTGTCTTCGAAACCCTTGAGGTGCATCCCTACAAGCAGGTTTTGCCATGAAACAGTTAGTTGGCTTGGTCTGCCTCCTATTCAGTACAACAAGCCTCGCAGAAACCCTCTACATTCGCGACACGCTATACCTGCCCCTCCGCGCAGAACCCTTGGATGCCTCAGAACTCATCCGCAAAGGTTTAAAAAGCGGCACCCCGCTTGAGAGCCTTGATGCATTAACGATCAACGGCTACCGCTGGGTTCGTTTTGAAGAAGACAATGGCAACGTGGTGGAAGGTTACATTCAGGATCAATATCTTGTGAACCAACCCATCGCGCGCACTCAACTGCAAACCCTAAGCGCAAGTCTCGAAGCAGCAACCCAAGAGGCGAATATGGCCAGTGCCGCACTCAGCGAGGCCAATACGCGTCGGGACGATGCCGTAGCGGAGGCCACAGCAAGCCAGGAACAACTGCGCGTCGCCAATGACGACATCGTCCGCATCAGCGCCTTATCGGCTGATGCAATTAACCTCGCCGCAGCTCTCGAAACAGAACAGCAGCGCACGCGCGAGCAGGCCGCTGAAATTGAGGCTTTGAAAGCTCTGCGGGCAACTCTCAGCCAAGACGTTGAACAGCGCTGGTTCCTTATTGGCGGCGCCGTTGTCTTTAGCGGTGCACTTATTGGATTCTGGACAAGCAGGCGCATCTACCATCGCGGCTTTTCTGGGGGCTGGGGCCGATGACCCTGCTTAGCGTTAACCTGAATAAAGTCGCGTTGTTGCGGAATTCGCGCGATACCGCAATTCCAAGCGTCATCGAGGCTGCCAAGACCTGCATTGATTGTGGCGCACGCGGCATCACCGTTCATCCAAGGCCCGATCAGAGGCACATTCGTGTCTCGGATGTTTATGATCTCAAGACCTTTTTAGCAGACTATCCAGATGTTGAGTTCAACATTGAGGGCAATCCATTGGAGGGCTCACAGCCCAATGGTTATCCTGGATTTTTGCAGCTCATCGAGGCCATCAAGCCTGATCAGTGCACTCTGGTGCCGGACGACCCGGCGCAACTAACTAGTGATCATGGCTGGAACATTATTCAAAATCACAATATTTTGGCGCCCATTCTTGAAAAACTGCATGCTTGGGCCATCCGGTCCAGCGTTTTTCTGGATGCCGATCCGGCTCAAATACCCCTCGCCCAGAAACTGGGCATACAGCGCGTTGAGCTGTATACCGGCCCTTACGCCGAACACTTCAACCCAGAGCAACCACGCGATGGCCTTGCTGATTACCAAGAGACCGCTCGCGCAGCAGACCAAGCAGGCATTGGCGTCAATGCCGGGCACGACTTGAATCTCGTTAATTTACCCTCGTTTGTTGCCGGGATTCCTGCGCTGAAAGAGGTTTCTATCGGTCACGCGTTGATCACTGACGCTCTCTGGCTTGGATTGCCTAAAACCATCGAACGATACCTTAAAGCAGTTAATCGAGCAGACGGCCTTTAACGTACCGCTCGGAACCAGTATGATCTACGCCCTCAATTCATGTCTTAAAGGTCACCATGTTTACCAAATTACTGATCTCACTGGTTATGGCCGCGCTCACTTCTTTGGCGCTCGGCTATCTTGCTCACCAATCTTTTAGCCTACCCACGGACCCTGCAGCCTGGGGGCGGTTTGCCATCTTGTTTTTAGGCATTCTGACAGCAGTTTTGTTGGTTGCTCAAACCCAGTCTAGCGCCAGTCAGAGTTCCGACGATGATGATGATGATGATGATGATGATTATGACGACTTCTCTGAAGAAGACTTCGAGGAAGGCGCGGTTAAGTGGTTTAACACCAAAAAAGGCTATGGTTTTATCACGCGAGACCAAGGTGATGACATCTTCGTTCATTTCCGCAATATTAAAGGCCAAGGTCGACGCAGTCTTACTGACGGCGAGCGCGTCACGTTTGTTGTGACCGAGGGCGACAAGGGCTTACAAGCTGATCACGTCAGCCCCATTGCTTAAAATTTAAACCATGCCCGATGTATTCCTGCTTGGCTTACCTGAGGACATTGAGGCGTTAGCGCCAGATGATCCGCCCGATGAGGTGGCCCTGTGCTTAAGCGCTGGTCCACTGCACCGAGAAGCTCGACTACCCCTGTACGCCTTGATCCATGGCTTGCTCCTCGACGAGGCTGCGAGCTTTGAGTTCTTGGTGCGTGCGCTGGCAGAGGAAGGGCCTTTTCTGTTGGGTGTGGACCCTCGCTTCTCAGAAAAACTCGCAACCCTTGAAGATGACGCCATTGAGACGCTAATGGCACAATGGCGAACCTGCGCGGCCATAGAGGAACTCGAACTAAACTCTGAGGACCTGCTAAAGTTTCTCTTTGAGCTGGTCAATCTCTGCAAAATTCGAGATCAAGATAGCGCTTTAGAACTTTTCATCTACCACGAAGGTTAAGGGTGGCCGTCTACTCCACCGACCAAGGTCGCCTGTGTCCTGACTGCCAACGGCCCAAAGCGGACTGCATCTGTCGAAACCAAACCAATCGCCTGGTTACTGACGGCGCGGTTCGAGTGCACCGAGAAATCAAGGGCCGTAGCGGGAAACCCGTCTCAATTATCCGCGGTTTGACTTTGAGTCCGCCTGAGCTGAAACAACTTTGCCAGCGTTTAAAAAAATCCTGCGGGGTTGGCGGCAGTCTCAACGGTTCAGAGATTCTAATCCAAGGCGATCAGCGGGAAAAAATCTTAACGATCCTCGCCGACGAGGGCATTCAGGCCTTAAAGGGCGGCGGCTAATGTCTCACTTGATTAACAGCCAAGATCTCAGCAAAAGCCTCGATACGGTCGATGACTTGGTCGTAATCGATTGCCGCTTCGACCTTACCGCGCCAACCCTGGGTCTGACACAGTACCTCGCTGATCATGTCCCCGGAGCACACTACTTAAACTTGAATACTGACCTCAGTGGCCCGGTTATTCCCAATCAGACCGGTCGGCACCCGTTACCGAGCCGTGATCTGCTCGGCCATAAACTCGGCCAAATCGGCATTCAAAGCGGTACACAGGTGGTCGCGTATGATCAAAATAATGGCGCTTTTGCCGCACGACTCTGGTGGCTCCTTCGATGGCTAGGGCACGAAACCGTCCAGGTTCTCAATGGCGGGTACGACGACTGGCGGGCGCAGGATCGCCCCGTCACCAGCGACTTACCTGCGCCGCGTCCGGCACCCTTTGCGTTGCAAACACCACTGACTCGGATCATGCGACAACTAGACTGGAACGATCCCAAGAACCGGTTGATCGACGCCCGCGATCCTGCCCGTTTTCGAGGCGATCATGAGCCTATCGATCCGGTTGCCGGCCATATTCCCGGGGCGCTGAACCTTCCCTTTTTAGACAATCTAGAAAACGGACGGTTCAAAAATGCTCCTGCGCTGGCCAAACAATTTACCAGCGCCGGCCTAGGAGATGCACAATCCTTGGTTTGCTATTGTGGGTCTGGCGTCACCGCAACCCAAATGATCCTTGCGTTGCTTGAAGCGGGCTACCCAGAACCTGCTTTGTACCCCGGCTCTTGGAGCGAGTGGATTCTGGACCCAGAACATATAGCAGCGCTGAGTGATGCAACCCGATAGTCCCTATTGCACGAAAGCAAGCGAAATCACCTGGCAACAAGACACACCCTCGTCGGTCGAGTTTGACGACAGTTATTGGTCGCAAGGTGACCCCACCTTGGAAAAACAATGGGTTTTTCCCGGCCAGCATCAATTACCGTCCCGCGCCCAAGAGGCCGATTTGGTCGTTTTGTTAGAACTGGGGTTTGGCTTTGGCCATAACTTTTTACAGACCGTCACGCTATGGGAGACATCAGGCACAACCGCCCAACTCCATTACATCGCCGTTGAGCGGTCACCACCCACCCTCGCAGCTTTACAGCGGGTTCATGCTTTAACCGGAACCACAGCAGGCAAACGACTACTCGCGATCTACCCGGTAGGCCTTAGGGCTTGGCATGTAGTGTGGTTTACAGACAAGATTCGGTTAACCCTCATTTTTGAAGATGCTCAAACAGCACTTCCGAAACTCGATGCTAAGGTGGATGTCTTTTATCTTGATGGTTTTAAACCCAGCCAAAATCCGGAACTTTTTAACCAATTTATCTTCGAGGGGATGCGCCGTTTAGCGCAACCGGGCGCATCCGCCAGCACCTACTCAGTCGCAGGCGTCGTCAAACAAGGCTTACGCGCGGCCGGGTTCAAAATTGAGAAGCGGCAGGGCTGGGGGCGCAAACGGGAACTCCTGTTTGCTGAGGCCCCAGGCAACTGGCGCGGTCAACGACTGCGACGGCCATCCGTGCAGATTATTGGCGCGGGTATCGCAGGACAAAGCCTTGCCGGCAGTCTCAATCGATTCAACATTCAGCCGATCATTCTGGCCGACCCGAGTCACCCGGGCGCCTCGAGCCAGCCGGCCTTAAACATTTACCCTCAGCTATCGCTTCAGCGCGATCGACAGTCGGAATTTTCAATTGCGGGATGTTACTTTGCCCTACACAACCAAAAAGGCGTTCAGCACAGACCTTTACGCTGGCGCAGCGCGACACCTGCCAAGCTCCAACGAATGCAGCGCCTCTGCCAACTCTTTCCGGATGACTATCTTGAACAAGTTGGGCGTGACGTCATTTACCATCAAGCAGGCATTTGGCAGAGCCTAGCCCTGGCTGGCCTACGAGACGCAAACGTCTGCCAAATGATCCCCTCGGAGGGTCAAATGCAACTTTGTAATGCGGCGGGTCATCCGCTATCAAAGGCGGACGTCACGATGCTGGCGGCTGGCGCTGGCATGCACTCACTGACGAGCCTCGCGCTCAAAAACGTTCGAGGCCAAAGCATTCGCATTCAATCCAAACAGGCTTTGCCAGAATTTTTAACTGGGGATATAAATATCACACACCTTGGCGGCCAGGACTTCTTAGTCGGCAGTACTTACGAACTAGGCAGCAATGACCCGCAAACCCGGTTAGTTGATACCGATCGCCTAATGTCGGATCTTGCGCAGACCCTCAATCATCGTGACTTCACCTTAACCGCTCCTCACGCCGGCATCCGTACGACGTTTTCAGACAGGGTTATCGGAGCCGGCCTGCTGCCTGCTCACACGATTTCCACGGCGATGATGGCTAAGCCCAATGCTCATTTGTCAGGCCCTGCCCCAGCGTGTTACGCACTGATGGGGCTCGGCTCCCATGGGGCAACACATGCGCCGCTCGCGGCAGAAGCCATTGTCAGTGCACTCTGCGGCGCCCCTAGCCCGCTACCCAGGGACCTGACCCACTTGACGCGACTGGATCGCTTCTAAATCCTGCAGTTGCTTTGTAACTTAAGTCAGCAATCGCACGTTGATAACATCATCGATAGCCGAAAGTGCCTTGGTCAGTTCCTCTGAAGGCCCGCTTTCGATATCGATCAAGTTGTACGCGATTTCGTTACGACTCTTATTAATCATGTCGATCACGTTAATGTTTCTATCTGCTAATACCGACAGGACGCGACCCAAAATCCTAGGCACATTGCGGTTCGACAACGCAATCCGACACCCCAACTGGCTTCGTTCTAAATGCAAGTTGGGGAAGTTAACCGAATTTTTAATATTGCCGTTGGTCAAGAAGTCCATTAATTGATCAGCCGCCATGATCGCGCAGTTATCTTCTGCTTCATCCGTGCTCGCGCCCAAATGAGGCGTCGACAAAACACCCGGCATATTCACAAGTTCTGGTACTGGGAAGTCAGAAATATATTGCCCGAGTTGGCCATTCGTAAGCGCCGCCTTAATCGCCGCCGTATCAACAATCTCGCCGCGGGCGAAATTCAACAGTACCGAGCCGGGCTTCATTGCGGCGAGGAGCGTTGCGTTGACCATCTTTTCAGTTTCAGGCAAGGCCGGCACATGCAACGTCACGAGATCAGAGCGCGCAAACAAAGCGTCGATGCTGTCCATTTTTTGCACCCGGCTCGATAAGCGCCATGCTGATTCAACCGACAATGCCGGGTCGAAACCCAACACCTTCATATCGAGTTGCAAAGCGATGTCCGCAACCATCGAGCCAATCGCCCCCAGTCCCAGCACCCCTAGGGTTCGACCTTTGAGCTCTGAGCCCTTAAACGCCTTCTTACTGGCTTCGACCTGAGTGTTCAGCGCTGCCTTATCGGTGACCTCTGACAAGCCCGAAACATAGTCAATACCTTGAACGATGCCGCGACGGGATAGCAGCATACCGGCGACCACCAGCTCCTTAACCGCATTCGCATTGGCGCCAGGCGTGTTGAACACCACAATACCGCGATCGGTATAAGCATCAACCGGAATATTATTTACGCCCGCGCCCGCACGGCCTACAGCCAGCAACCCTTCCGTTGCGTGATCCGGCGTCAATTTAAAACTTCGGAGCAAAATGGCATCGGGCTGCTGCAACGCATCGGAGACGTTGAAGGCCTCCTTATCGAACCTGACCAAACCTTTTTCGGAAATATTATTCAGGGTAAGCACGTTAAACATGGGCGCATCCGGCATTTGAAAAAGCGGTATTGTACACACCCCGCGCAAATTTGATCGGTTTTATTCTCGCGAAACCCGTGAATCCACCTCAGTTTGCCAACAAAGAAGTTGCCTTGAGCCTGAGCGAACGCTTATCGCAACTGTTGATCCAGCAAAAACCGTTGGATCTTTCGAAAGGTTTTCAAAGAGATCTGACCTTGCTCATAAGCCACTGTAATTCGCTTAATCTGCTCCAGAGAGGTCGGTGCATTGAGATAGGCCAAGGAACTAAAGGTAGCGAGCAGCAAGAGCACAGCCAAACATTGCTTAAATTTCATGAAAGTGCCTCCGTCCAAAGACTGTTAACGCGAACAATACTAGCCCAATGCCGGCTGCTAGGAAACCATCAGCCAAACCAATCGACGCCCCGCCCATCACGGGGTTCCAAGCGCCTCCAAAGAATAGCGGCGTTGCATGGGCATAGAACCAGTCAAAGATGCGCGCTTCAGACAAAAACGCCGTCTCAACCACCAGCACCAGCAATGGGATCCCCATTGCCCAGACGAGCGGCTGTCCACGCGCAAGTCCCGAAACGAGCAGAACCCATAGGAGTACCGGCGCACCCCAGATAATTTGCAACACAAAAACCCTGAGCGAGTCGCCACCAACATTTAGCCCAGCCAATAAAAACCCCTCAAAGAGCTCTATTCCAGGTAAGAGGAACGTCATGCCTAGACTCAAAACGAGGGTGACTAACAAGAACGTCAGCATCGCGGCCAATAAATACAGCCCTGGAATCACCACCAAACCCATCAGTGCTTTGCTAAGAACAACCTGAAAATCCGAGACCGGTAGTGACTTCCAAAACAAGATGCTCCGATCTTTTCGCTCTTCGTACAGCGCAGATAACAAGTACCCAACTGCAATTATTTGACTCAATAAAAAGTAGCTTATTAGAAAAAAGGTCGCCGCGGCTTGACCTGGACCACCTTGCAGGTCCTGGTTATTGAACTCGAACTCGAACTTGAGATTTTCTGTTCCAAAGTACTCCAGGCCAAACATCACAGATGCGATCGCTAGGACGACATTTAGGATGATAAGGCCAACGGGAATGCGCCAGATTAAATTAGGGTGTTCCCAACTTTCACGCTGGAACAATGCCATAAGCGTTGTAACTCGGTTCATTTTAAGTCCTCTTTAAAAACTGTTTGGCGCGAATTCGCGCACAACGCGTTGATGCTCATTTTAGATCGACGCGGTTGATTTAGCGTCGCGCGACATCATGGCAACAAAAAGCTCGGCGATGCCGACGCGTCGCGTCGTGCCAAGATCCGCAAGGCTTTCAGCGCTCACCCCATCAAAAATCATGCAGGCTCCCTCGATCTGAGCTTGCTCAGACAAGGGGTTCAACGCTCGAGCCGCAAGAATCTGCGACTTTACGACATCAACCGCCCGATACCGGCTATAGACATTATCCAGTTCTGCATCCAGGCGAATCTTGCCCTGATCGATAAAAATTAGATGGGTTAACAGTGACTCAATTTCCTCGACCTGATGGGTACTGATGAGCAGGGTCCGATCTTCCCCTAAAAATTCATTCAATATCTGTTGATAAAATTGGCTCCGATAAACGATATCCAACCCAAGGGTCGGCTCATCCAGAATGAGCAACTGGACATCCATCGCCAGTACTAACGCGAGATGCAGTTGGGTCACCATGCCCTTGGAAAGCGCTTTGACGCGCTGCTTTACCGGAATATCGGTCTTAGCGAGGATCGCGCGCGCTTTTTCGAGGTTAAACTGCGGGTGAATCGCCTGGGTAAACTTCAAGGCATCATTAACTTTTAGCCAACGAGGCAAGATTCCCACGTCCGAAATATAACCAACCGAGGTCATCATTTGATGCGGCGCAGAACGCGGTGACTGGCCCAGCACCTCGACCGCACCCTCAAAGGCCGACAAGCCCAAAATCGCTTTCAGCGCGGTTGTTTTACCCGCGCCATTAGGGCCAATCAGCCCGACTACAGCGCCTTTCGGCACCTCAAACGAGACGTGATCTAACGCTTGGTGATCGCCAAACCGTTTGCTCAAACCCTGGACCGAAATAGCGTTGCTCACGATGACTCCTTTATTAAATCTTTTACCGATAATCCCAACAACGTGATCCGTTGATGGATAATCGGCCATTCCTCCGACAGAAATCGAGCCCGCAGCTGAACTCTGAGATGTTCTGCAGCACCCTCGGCGACAAACATACCCAGCCCACGGCGCTTTAGCGCAATCCCATCGTCAACCAGCATCGCTATGGCCTTTGATACCGTGATGGGGTTCACATGTTGCGCGACCGCTAACTGCCGAACAGACGGCAAAGCGTCACCCTCTTTAATCACACCCTGCAGTATCAACTGGGCGAGATATTGGTGAATCTGCAGGTAGATCGGATCTTTCTCATTCCAAACAATCTTCATCTTTGGCGCGCCATCGGTGGCACCAGCGTTATCTGACTTGATGTCTCAATATACGGTTGGGCGTAATGGATCATACATCTGACCGAGGCTAGGAGGTTTAGTGTTATACATAAGTATAACGGCTAAATAAAACACGTCAACCCTGAATGTAAAAACGACAAGCGTGAAAAAATTCGACGTCATCGCGCTGAGGGCGTGATTATTGTCGATAATCAAGTGGCGGCGCGCGGTCGCCCAGAAGCGCGTCGTAAACAAAATCGGGACCTCGACGCTGTTCAAATTCAACGGCTGCCGCATCAAGGTGCCTTGGCGCCAAAAACAAGGCTTGAGCGGTTAGGGCCAGCGTTTTTGCGGCGACCATCATGCCCTGAATACCGATACTCGTTCCGCCAGCGGCAATCGCCTGCCAACTGTGGGCGGCAGTCCCGGGCACCCACGTGGCGGTGCTGAGGCCAACCGTCGGCACAACCCAGCTAACATCGCCAACATCGGTTGAACCCTTACTCTCGGTAAAAGCAAATGGTAGGACCTTTTCTTCCAATCCTAAAAAACTCGGCTGATTAATAAAACTTTGGGACAAGACCCTGGCAAAAGCCTGCTCTGAGGTCGTCATCGTGTACCCACCAACCGTGCTCAAGCTTTGATGCATCACGCGCGCCAGGGTTTCATTTGGCAAAATGGAGTGATTACCATGCATGGTTTCGATCTTAACTTCCGTTCCAGTCCCCAGCGCAGCTGCGTGAGCGGTGTTCATCACCCGATCCCAAATATTGGCGAGCTCACTGGCTAGAGGATGACGTACATAGTAGTAGACTTCCGCAAAATCCGGCACGACGTTGGGCGCCTTACCGCCATTGGTAATCACATAGTGAATCCTCGTGCTATCGGGCACATGTTCTCTCATAAGATTAACCATGTAGTTCATGGCCTCGACGCCATCCAAGGCTGACCGTCCCCGTTCAGGCGCTGCGGCAGCATGTGCAGATCGACCATAGAACCGAATCCGGGCAGATTTATTCGCAAGTGTCGTTCCCGGATTAGCAGCATTTCGATCGGCCCCATGCCAATGCAGTACCGTATCAACATCATCAAAAAGGCCTGCCCGCACCAAGTACACTTTCCCCGACCCCCCTTCTTCAGCGGGGGTACCATAAAGTCGAATGGTGCCGGGTTGCCCCGTCTCGGCGAGCCATCGTTTTACTGCAATTGCAGCTGCCGTTGAGCCCGCCCCAAAGAGGTGGTGGCCACAGGCATGGCCCGCCGTTTTATCCGCAAGCACCGAACGAGTCGGTACCGCCGCCTGGCTAATCCCGGGCAACGCATCAAACTCGGCTAAAATACCGATCACCGGTTCGCCCTGACCAAAACTCGCGATAAATGCTGTTGGGATTTCTGCTACGCCAGCTTGAACTTGGAAGCCTTCGTCCGCTAGGGTATTTTGCAGAAGCTGACTACTCCGAGTCTCTTGATAGCCAAGCTCGGCATAGTCCCAGATTTTTAACGCAATGCCTGCGTAGTGCGCGCGCTCGGTTTCAAGCGAAGCGGTCATTTCAGCGCCAGCATCTGCCTGAACCTGCGGCATCACGACGCCCCAAAGAAGACCGATTGCAAAACCCGCACGACACTTAACGCGTTTTAGGACCCCTTTCGTGATCCATCCATCACGCCTTGCCGCTTGCAGGGGCCCCCGACACAGTTTTTTCTCCGCCATCGCTATAACCTTATTTTAGATTTCACCGGTCTTGATCGAGGACTCTCTTGAACGCCTAGCTTGCAGCTGCGGCCTCTTCAATCGCTTGGCGGATCAAGCTTAGACTGTCTGGCTGGCTGACCAAGCCTAGCTGACGGATCATATCAAACCGTGCTGCCCAAACGGAATCAACCGCCCGCGCTAGATCCCCTGGACCTAAATCTTGTTCCTGACACACCTGGGCGTACCCTTTTTGCTCAAACAATGCAGCATTTTCCAGTTGATCCCCCCGACTTGCAGCACCGGGGAGTGGAATAAGCAGTTGGGGTTTTTTAAACCACAAAAACTCGAACAAAGCATTCGCACCCGCCCGCGAGATCACGACATCTGACGCGGCGACAACATCGCCATAGGGTGCATCCAAATATTCAAACTGCAGGTAGTGGGGGGTTTCAAGAAACTGCGGATCGACACCGCCCCCGCCCACGATATGGACCACCTGAAACCGTTCGGTGAGTCGCAAAAGATCGGCGCGCACCAGTTGATTGACCGTTTGTGCGCCTAAACTGCCGCCCACCACCAATAAAATAGGCTGAGTCTCACCAAAGGCTTTGAATTCTTTAAGCCATTGACGCCCGCGCTCGCCATCAGCCTGAACCAAGCCCGTTCGAAGCGGCGTGCCCGTAACCCGGGTGGACCGCTGAGAGAAATGCGCCGCCGTTTCTTCAAAATTCAGGCATATCATTCGACAAAATGGGGCGCTCAAACGATTTGCTAGACCGGGCGTCAAATCTGACTCGTGAATCACGACGGGAATGCGGAGGCTCCAGGCGGCAATGACCACTGGCACCGCAACAAATCCGCCTTTGGAAAACAACACATCGGGTCGCCGCCAGAGCAGGATCCAGAGTGCCTGGAAAAATCCAAACAGTATCTTCACTGGATCAATAAAGTTCTGCCAGTCGAAGTACCGCCGAAGCTTGCCGGAGGCGATTCCGTAGAAGTCCAGATTGTGACGTTCAACCAATGCGGACTCAATGCCCGCGTTGGAGCCAATATAAAAGCATTCAACCCCGTCAAGCTGAAACGATTCAATGATCGCGAGATTGGGCGTGACATGCCCAGCGCTCCCCCCACCCGTGAAGACAATTTTCATCGCTAAAGTTCCAGAACACTTTTTAAAAAGGGGATGGTTATCCGGCGCTGGGACTTTAGACTTTCGTCGGCAAGGCGATTCAAAACCCGGATCAACGCGCCGATTTCACGGGGCGCGCGATCTAGTAAAAAAGCAAGAACCTCTTCCGGCAGATGAAACCCTGTTTCCTCTGCAAGTCGCATCAGGACCTGCGCTTTTTCAACATCGCTTAATTGTCCTGCCTGTAGCCAATGCATCGCGCGACTTCGCGACGCAAAATCGGCCAAACAGAATGGAACCTCTGGTAGCGGGCATCTAGATGCCATCAGTAGCCAACCCTCGTTGGCGTGGGCGACCGCATTCGTCAAATCAAATAACGCGAGTTCCCAATCCCGATCGCCAACAACGTGATCCAGCCCATCCAATGCCACCAAATCAAAATCGGCGAGATTAGAAAGCACATCGGGCTTTAAATCCTGATTGGATAAACTTAAGTAAAACGCGCGGCCTGCTTGATGCTCTGATCGCTGGCAAAGACCTTGAAGCAAATGCGATTTACCCGACTCTCTCGGCCCACTAATCCAAACCGGCTCGTTGGATAACGCAAGGGCGCGCGCGCCCAAATCGCCAACAAACCGCTCAAGCGTAAAGGCGCGTTTTAGCGGAAACGCGAGGGTCAGTTGTTCGCTCAAAGCGTTGACTCATCCACAGTCGGCTCGGGCGGGTCCGGATCAAAATGCTCTGACGTGACTGCCTCGGCAGGCAGAGCGTCGAGGGCTGCGTCTCCCTCGGATTGATCGCAGGTTGCAGCGTCAACATCGCCAAGATAAAACCCACTGGACAAGTAACGAACCAGCCAATACCGCACTAAAACCATGAGCACCGCAGCCACGGGCAAGGCCAACAGCACCCCAATAAAACCGAACAGTTGACCCCCGGCGAGCACAGCGAAAATGACGGCAACCGGATGCAGGCCAATGCGATCCCCGACGAGCCAAGGGGTCAGTAAACTGCCCTCTAAAATCTGCCCCAGCACAAAGACTGTCAAGACATACACCGGATGAACCCAATCCTGGAATTGGTACGCAGCAGCAATGGTTGCTAACAGGAGCCCCAAAATAAAGCCAAGGTACGGCACGATACTGGCGAGACCGGCAACCAAACCGATGATCAACGCCATATCCAGCCCGACCAACCCGAGACCAACCGCATAAAAAATACCGAGTAATATCATCACCAAAAATTGACCGCGAATAAAAGCAGCCAGCATTTCATCGCCCGCCGCGGTCAGCTGACGCACCACATTAATTTGAGAACGAGGAATCAGTTGATCTAGCCGAGCTAGCAATTGATCCCAATCTCGCATCAAATAAAAGGCAACCACCGGGGTCAACGCAACGGTCATCAGACTGCCGAATATCGCCAGGCCAGACTGGGTTAACTGACCAAAAAGGTACCCCATGATATCGCTGGACTGCTGCCACTCACCTAGAAATTTTTGCGCGAGACCTTTTAGGTCTAGTGCTTGTAAGTTGACGCCAGTCCAGTCTGCAACAAGTGGCGTGAGCGTCGACTGAAGCCATAGAAAACTCGCCGGCAGCCCTTGCAGTAATTCGCTCAACTCCAGCGCCAGCAATGGCAAAAACAGCATCAGCGCGGTCAACAACACAGCGGCGATCAGCGCGAACACAAGGGTTGCACTCAACGCACGGCCCAAACCCCAAGCCTCAAAACGATCAACCCATGGATCCCCTAAATACGCGAGAAACGCGCCGAGAAAAAAGGGCGTTAGAATTGGTCCCAGCAAGCTGACCGACACCGCAACCAAGCCAACAAGACTGAGCCCGACAAGACTATTGATCAATACGTTCATGGTCTCAAAACCCTTCTTTTTGACGACCTTAACGGGCGACCGCGCGGGTGGCTATGGCGCCCAGCGGTACCATAAGGTCGACGATGACTCATCTAGGCGCAGCAGTGATAACTTGCGATCGAGCGCAATCACATCAATGATTTGCTGAACCTCCCCTTCACTGCGCAGTTTAAACTCAATCATGTCCGAAAGAACCCTAACCGGCTGAACACTCATAACTTGCGTCAGGCCCTCAAGATATCGGCTAACCTCCGCGTAGTCTTGAATCTCGGTAATGCCCTCCACCGTCAAACGCACCTCCGATCGGGTTGAGGTTACGGCATACTGCTCGCTGAGGACACTGGCCAGAGCCGCAACTAAAGACGTTGCCAACTGCGCCTGAGTCTCTCCGTAAACCGTACCGCTACGCCATTGACCGCCTTCCCCCAAGGACCAATCGCCACGCCATTGATTGCTGAATTCGGACTCTGCTCTGAATACCAATATTTTATCAGGCGAATACCGCTGGGATGCAGCCTCGATTCGGCCTAAAAATCGCCCCCAAATCTCAGAAGACGACACGCCTCGACTGTCCTCTAAATCCCATAATGGCAAGAGCAAAGGCACGCCACGTGCCTGCGCAACCTGGTTCAAGGTTAAAGAAAATAACGACTCGTTCGCTTCTCCCAGAACCTGACGGCCAGATTCATCATCGATGGCCATCCAACTCAAAACAGACGGACGATTGCTGCCCCACACAGGCAAATCCGCCTCGCGCAAAATTTTTGCGATTAAACTCGGCGCGAACCGAATCCGCATGACCTGACGTCGCGCCACAATACTCTGTGAATCGGGCGCCGGTTCAACGCCGGCCTTATCTTTGGCCGCGTCAACCCGCGCATAGCTAAATTCAGAATAGTATTGTTCAGGCGTTTTTAGCGCGGCAACAATGATCGGGTTCTGGAGAATCTCCGAGCGACCCGATACACGTTTGAGGACCTGCGAGAGCCCTTCTGAGGCGTCGATACGGCGCTGCGCATCACTCTGTGAGTCGGTCAGCACTTCGGCTTGATACAAATTTTCTAAGGTGACGGCTTCGAGCTTCTGGGCGACGCCCAGCAACAAAACGAGTAGAGTAAGGGAACTTTTAGCGGCAATGACCCTTCTTACCTGTATGGATTCCTTGAACATAGATAAAACGCAACTTTTCGGTAATGGCCTATGTTACACATTAACCGCGTGATTACTGAAGTAACAGATGTGCTCCGCCGGGCGGCCTCAAGTGCCTCGCCGGAACCCTTGGCAGCGACATGGCTACGCGGGTTGTGCTCAAACGTTCGGGGGCGAGCCTCATCTGCGTTGATGATCGCGGCGAGTTTCATCTGCGCGATGCAAAGCCTTGCAGGCGAGCACGCCCAGCTGCAACAACCGCAACCGTTTAAGGTTATTTATCAAGCAGATTATCGAGGTCTACCCATCAGCGCGACCGGCATTCGCGAATTGTCCCGGCAAAAACGCGAGGGCGCTGAGGCAACACTGTATACCCTCACCTCGTCTGCTCTCAGCATCTTCGCGAAATTCACAGAACAATCCGATTTCGTGATGGTTGGCGATACGGCCCGACCCCAGTTTTACCGATACGACCGAACCGGCTTGGGGCGGAACAAAAGCATTCGCCTAAACTTTGATTGGAACCTAAATAAGGTTACCGACCTCGACTCAGGCGAGCATTGGCCGTTAGCCGATGCTGAGATATCCGATCGATTGCTGTACCAGTTTCAATTGCAAACCGATTTGCTCAACCAAGGTGTGGACATTACCTTGGGCACCCAGCTTAGCTATCAAATCCAAGATCAGAACACCCTCAAAGATTATATTTTTTCCGTCAAGGCGAAGGTCACCCTGCAAACCCCATTAGGGCCAGTGGAAACCTATGAGATTGTTCGATCGAATGATCAAGACAAACGTTCTACCACTCTTTGGCTTGCGCCCGCTTTTGAGTACATGTTGATTCGGTTCGAACAGGCCTCGAGCGATGGGGAGAACTTCTCGCTCGCCATTGAGAAAGCCTACCTCAACGACACGCCAATCACTGATTTTAGCGCTGGAACGTGACCTTGAACGACCTTACACAGCTTCAGAACGCCCTCAAAATCGGCTCTAAGCCGCCAACTCCCGTTGGTTTTAGCCTATCAGGCAATCGACTTCCTGCTTCGGAAATATGACTAGATTGCGCTAGGTCTTGGGCAACGTCACCCCCGTCTGGCCTTGGTATTTGCCACCCCGGTCGCGATAGCTGGTTTGGCACACCTCATCACTTTCGAAAAACAGCATCTGGGCAACACCTTCATTCGCATAGATTTTGGCTGGCAGGGTAGTCGTATTCGAAAATTCTAAGGTCACATGACCCTCCCACTCTGGCTCAAGCGGCGTCACATTCACAATAATTCCGCATCGGGCATAGGTTGACTTCCCAAGACAGATAGTCAGGACACTCCTGGGAATTTTGAAATACTCAACCGTTCTCGCCAAAGCAAACGAGTTCGGTGGAATCACACACACATCACTTTTAACGTCAACAAAGCTGCGCTCATCAAAGGCCTTGGGATCAACTGTTGCCGAGTGAATATTGGTGAAGACCTTAAACTCATCCGCACAGCGGACATCATAGCCATAACTCGATGTGCCCCAGGAAATAACCCGGGCACCCCGATCCTCACGCACTTGACCTGGCTCAAACGGCGTAATCATGTCCTGCTCTGCCGCCATTCTTTGGATCCAAGAATCTGATTTGATGGTCATGCTTTTTCTCCTAATGCCCTTGCATCATCGCGTTATCCGTAAACTGCTACCTGTTAATGACCCGACCAGTGCGCCCTTAATCATCCACAATCGATATCATCGGCGCGGTGGGCGCTGTTTGATTCGCCAGCAGCGACAACACATCGGCTGCAAGCGTCTTAAAGATTTTACCGGCGACACTGTCCCCCTCATTGGCAATTGGCTTGCCTGCGTCGGAGGTCTGACGGGTCTCCAGGCTCAGTGGCAGGCGCGCTAAAACTGGAACGCCAAACTCCTCAGCGATTCGATCGCCGCCGCCTTCACCGAAGATTGCACTGTTCTCACCACAGTGTGGGCACACAAACGTGCTCATATTTTCGACAACCCCATAAACAGGGACGCGGACCTTGCGAAACATTTCAATGCCTTTGCGCGCATCGAGTAACGCTATGTCCTGTGGCGTTGTCACAATTAACGCACCATCAACCGGCACCCGCTGAGCTAGCGTTAATTGAATATCCCCCGTGCCCGGCGGCATATCAATGACCAAAACATCTAGGTCTGGCCAATCCGTCTGCATTAGCATCTGTTGTAAAGCCCCGCTTGCCATGGGTCCACGCCAAATGGCTGGCGTCTTGCTCGACGCTAAGAAACTCATCGACATACAATGCACGCCATGCGCGAGGATCGGCACCAACTGTTGATCTACCACCTCAGGCTTGGTACCACTGGCCAAACCAAACAGCGTGCCCTGACTGGGGCCATAGATGTCCGCATCGAGCAAACCTACGCGTCGCCCAGAGGCCTTAAGCGCAACCGCTAAATTCGTCGCGATCGTCGATTTACCGACGCCGCCCTTGCCCGAGGCGACCGCAACAATCTGGGCAACACCTTTTATCGCCAATGGCGCAACCTTTGTTTGTTCTGACACAAAAACTTCCTCATCGCTGGCAAAGCGTCATTGTACCTAGCACGGCTGCTAAAAGCAGGTCATCCTCGTTTCATCTTGATGAGCCCTAGCGTCACCCATCCAGATCCCCTAAACTTGCGACCTCACTTTCGGAGACTAGCCATGACAATTCGGCGACGAATCCTAGTAACCAGCGCTCTACCCTATGCCAACGGCGCCATCCATCTGGGCCATATGCTCGAACACGTTCAAACGGATATCTTTGTTCGATTCCAACGATTGCAAGGCCACGAATGTATCTACGTTTGCGCCGATGATGTCCATGGCACGGCCGTCATGCTGAATGCTCAAGCCGCGGGGCAGACGCCTTTAGACTATGCCGCCGAGATCACCAAGGCGCACATTCAAGACTTCCAAGCGTTTCAGATCAGTCACGATTGCTACGACACCACCCACTCCGATGACAATGAGCAGTTGTCTGCTGAGATTTATTCACGGCTGCTCGCGTCCGGGAATATTGAAAAAGCCGCCGTCGAGCAACTGTTTGATACCGACAAGGGCTTGTTCCTCGCCGATCGATTCGTTGTCGGCGGTTGTCCTTCTTGCAAAACTCCTGAGCAGTATGGCGACAACTGTGACGCTTGCGGCGCCACCTATGCCGCGACCGATTTGATCGACCCTCGATCAAAGCTATCTGGCTCTAAACCCGAACTGAGAACGTCTGAGCACATCTTCTTTGCACTTTCAAAGCACACCGATTTCTTAAAGACCTGGACCCACAGCGGCGCCTTGCACCCGGCGGTTACCAACAAACTGTCTGAATGGCTGGATACCGGACTTCAAAACTGGGACATATCCAGAGACGCGCCTTATTTTGGGTTTGAGATTCCCGGCGAGCCCGGTAAGTATTTTTATGTCTGGCTAGATGCCCCAATTGGGTATATTTCCAGTTTTAAACGCTACTGTGCGAGTCATGACATTGATTATGAGGACTACTGGCGAGCCGATTCGGATTGTGAAGTGCATCATTTCATTGGCAAAGATATCGTCAACTTCCATGCACTGTTCTGGCCTGCGATGTTGTCCGCTGCCAATTTCCGAACGCCGACGAAAGTCAACGTCCATGGCTTCTTGACAATTAATGGCGAGAAGATGTCGAAATCTAAAGGCACCTTTATTAATGCCCAAACCTATCTCGATCAATTATCGCCAGAATACTTACGGTATTACTTTGCAGCAAAATCAAATCCAGGCGTTGCTGACCTGGACCTTAACCTCGAAGACTTTGTGCAGAAAGTGAATGCCGACTTGGTCGGCAAAGTGGCCAACATTGCGAGTCGCTGCGCTGGCTTTATCAACAAACAGTTTGGCGGGGTGATTAATGCCTCAACGGGCACCCCACTGATTGGGCAATTTCAGTCTGCAGCCCATGAGATTGCAGACCTTTATGAAGCACGAGAATTCAGTAAAGCCATGCGGGTTATCATGAGCCTTGCCGATCAAGCCAATCAATTCATCGCCGAAGAGCAACCTTGGCAACTGATTAAAAACCCAGAGACACGAGATCGCGCGGAAGCAGTCTGCGCCGACGGCCTGAATCTATTTCGATTGCTAGCGCTGTATTTGAAGCCGGTTCTACCTGGCCTCGCCGACCGAGCAGAGTCCTTTCTCATGATCGAGCCACTCGTTTGGGCAGACCACAACAACCAGCTCGAAGGTCACACCATTGCGGCCTTCCAACCGCTCATTCAGCGTATTGAGCTCTCACAAGTTCAGGCCATGATCGAGATCGAGCAAGCCCAAGGCCAATCCGATCAGGCAGCTGAGACGGCGGGCGAAGCTTCAAAAGAGGACATCATTGATATTGCTTCGTTCGCCCAAGTTGACCTGCGCGTTGCGCGAATTATAGCCGCGGAAGCCGTTGTGGGCGCTGACAAACTGATTGCCCTGACCCTCGATGTTGGGGATCACCAGCGCACTGTATTTTCTGGTATCAAATCAGCCTATCAACCGGAAGAATTGATTGGGAAACTAACCGTCCTCGTCGCCAACCTTGCTCCCAGAAAAATGAAATTTGGCGTCTCTGAAGGCATGATTCTGGCGGCAGGTCCGGGCGGCGCCGATATTTTTCTGATCAGTCCCGATTCCGGCGCAACACCAGGCATGAAGGTGAGCTGAGCAGACGATGATCACCGAGGCCCTATTGGTGCTCTTTACTGCGATCTTCGTGAACAACTTTGTTGTGGTCCAATTTTTGGGGTTGTGCCCCTTTTTAGGGGCCAGCCAAAGGCTGTCGAGTGCTGCCGGCTTAGCCAGCGCCACTCTTTTTGTTCTAACCTTGAGTGCCGGAGCTGCCTATCTGCTTGAGCAGTATGTGCTGCAACCCTTCGACCTAACCGGCCTGCGGATTTTGACCTTTATTCTGATCATTGCCGCCTTAGTGCAATTCATGGAAATTGTAATTCGGGCCACTCAGCCAGTCTTACATCAGTTCTTGGGTGTTTATATTCCGCTCATCACCACCAACTGCATGGTCTTAGGAGTTGCCCTCATCAACGCAAGGACCAGCCAGTCGTTTTTTGAGGCCCTGCTTTTAGGGCTGGGCGCAGGTTTGGGGTTTGGACTGTTACTCTTAATGTTTGCCGCCTTGCGCGAGCATCAATCGGTCTTAAAAGTCCCAAAACCGTTTCAAGGCGCGGCCATTAACATGATAACGGCTGGTCTTATCGCACTTGGGTTTTCGGGTTTAACGGCAATGCAATTCTCATGATGCTTGGTTACCTAATGGTACTGCTCGGCTGTGCTCTTGTGACCTTTGGCGTTGTCTATTTCGGCCAACGCGCCTTCCCAAAGACGCCTGACGTGGTTGAAGATTTGATCTATCGAACCCTGCCCCAAACCCAATGCGCTCAATGCGGTTACCCAGGCTGCCGGCCCTATGCCGCAGCTGTCGCTAATGGGGAAGCCATTAATCGCTGCCCGCCCGGCGGTGAGGCCCTAATTCAAACCCTCGCTGACCTGCTAAACCGGCCAGCAAGCCCACTGGCCAGCGAACTCAAACCAATCCCGGTACCGCTGATCGCACGAATTCAAGAATCCAATTGCATCGGCTGTATGCTCTGCATAAAGGCATGTCCAGTTGATGCCATTATCGGGAGCCAGAACCTGATGCACACGGTCATTGAGTCCGAGTGCACTGGGTGCGAGCTGTGTCTACCGCCCTGCCCAGTTGATTGTATTGACCTAATCGAAGCGAACAATCCCTGTACGGTCGCCTTGCGCCCTGAATCCGACGAAGCCTGCATTTTTTGCGGCGACTGCGTGACCGCCTGCCCCAAGTCGCTCACGCCGCAACATTTGTTCCATGCCTTTGACCAGCCCGAGCGCAGCGCCGAGCTCAGTTTATCTGACTGCATCGAATGCACGCTTTGCGATCAAGTTTGTCCCAGCGAGCTGCCGCTAACAGAATCCTTTAAGCGCATGAAAGCCAACCATCAACTCGTCGCCCAAGCCGCCGAGATCGCAGAGGCAACCGAGCAGCGATTTTTACGGCGAGAAACCCGTATTCAGACGGCCGCGGCAACGCTCAAAGTGCGACCAAAGCCCAAAGATGCCCTCGCGCTGATCGCGCAAATCAAGGGTGGATCAGGATCGTGAACAGTAACCAGATCATGATCAAGACAGGCATGGCTCTCATCCCAGGCTTTTTGGCGAGCCTTTGGGTTTTTGGCCTTGGGATCTTACTCAACGTAGCCGCCGCGCTCTTAGCGGCACTGCTATTGGAGATGGCTTATCACCGAATCCGGCGACTACCGCAAACAAAAGCCAGTCTCAGCAGTGGTTTGTTAACCGCCGCGCTACTTGCACTGTGTTTACCACCCATGCTGCCCTTTGGGCTCGTTGTCTTCGGAGTCGCCTTCGCACTGATTTTCGGTAAGTTTGTCTATGGCGGCTTGGGACAGAACCTCTTCAACCCTGCAATGGTGGGTTATGGCGGGCTGATCTTGTCGTCACCATTGCTCATGACCCAATGGCTACCAGAGTCCGGCATTACGCCTTTGACCCTCGACTTGTTCCGCATCAAACTTGGCCTGCAAGGATTGGATGGCTATACCGGTGCCACCGCCCTCGATCTGCTACGCAATCGGCAAGGGATGACCTTAAGCGAATATTGGCAGCTAGCAGAGCCCGTTTTCAATGACCAAATCTTGATCAGTCTCGGCTACCTGCTGGGCGGCGCCTACCTCATCCAAGCCCGCATTATTTCCTTTAAGCTGCCTTTGGCAATGCTCATTGGATTGTTGGTGCCGAGCCTCTTTCTGTATGACGCCGGGAGCTCGAGCAGCCTCGGTTCACCCTGGCTGCACGGGTTGGCGGGCGCAACCATGATCGGCGCTTTTTTCATCATCACCGACCCCGTGAGCTCGCCGAATACCACGCAAGGGCTCTGGATTTATGGCCTACTTGTTGGCGGCCTGACCTTCCTAATCCGAGGTTTCGGCGCCTATCCAGATGGTTTGGCCTTTGCCGTGCTGCTCAGCAATGCGGCAGGCCCCTTGATCGACCGCGTCGTTCGATTGCGATCTGAGCGGGCACAATCCCTATGAAACCCGCTTTCTTAATGCTCGTCTGCGCAGCCGCAATCGCCGCACTGATCATTGGCGGTTTGGCGGAGTCAACGCAGCAGCGCATCGCGCAGAATCAAGCCGACTATGATCTAAAGCAACTGCAACGGGCCATCAACAATCCATCGATGACCCTGATCAAACCCAATTCAGACAGCACGCATTTTGAGCTGTGGTCCGGCAACCACCGGCAAGGATTTTTGTTGCCGATTGAAACAACCCAGGGCTACAACGGCATCATTCGCGCTTGGCTAGCAGTCGATCAAGCAGGCACGATCACCGCGGTGTCGACGCATCGCCACCAAGAGACCCCTGGCATTGGCGACATTATTAATGCGGATGCGCCCTGGCTTGACCAATTTTTTGATCGGAACCTTCAGCAACATCAATTTCGCCTTAAACGCCAAGGTGGGGATTTCGATCACGTAACTGGCGCCACCATCACCAGCCGTGCTTATATTGAAATGGTGGGCCAGGGGCTCAAAGATAACGCACATCGATTTGTTACCGAGGACGCTGATGAGTAATGCCCGTAAGCTCGCGCTCGACGGTGTTTGGCGCAACAACCCCGCCCTCGTTCAACTCTTGGGTTTATGCCCGCTCCTCGCTGTCAGTCAAACGCTGGTGACGAGTTTAACACTCGGCCTGATTACACTCGCGGTTTTAGTCGGGGCCAATACCCTTATAAGCCTCTTGAAGCGGACCCTCGTTGAAGATGTTCGACTACCGCTGCAAATTCTGGTGATTGCGACAATGGTCTCAGCAGCAGACCTGCTCATGCAGACTTATTTCTTTGAACTCTATCAGCGGATCGGACTCTTTATTGCGTTGATTGTCACCAACTGCACGATTCTCGGACGGGCCGAACTCTTTGCGCGGCGGAACCCCATTATGGCCTCGATGGCAGATGGCTTCTGGATGGGACTGGGTTTCTTGTGGGCCATTACCCTGCTCGGCGGGCTTCGGGAGGTAATCGGTCGAGGCACTTTATTTGACGGGATGGCGCAATTACTGGGGCCTTCCGGCGATGCTTGGCGGATTGAGGTTCACCAAAGTCCAATTTTAATTATGATGCTAGCCCCTGGCGCCTTTTTGGCACTGGGGTGTTTGATTGCCTTGAAAAATTGTCTGGACGGATACTATGAATCGAGAAAAACGGATCGCCTTCTTGAGCACCCTGCGCCAAGAGAACCCAGCGCCAACCACTGAACTCGAATACAGCAGTACCTTTCAACTCCTAATTGCCGTCATCTTATCGGCGCAGTCAACGGACGTGGGCGTGAATAAAGCCACGCGCAGACTCTTTCCAGTGGCCGGCACACCGAAGGCCATCGCAGATTTAGAGGTTGACGGTTTGAAACCCTACATTAAAACCATCGGGCTGTTTAACAGCAAAGCGGAAAACATCATCAAAACCTGTAACCAATTGCTGACCGAGCACGCAGGGGAAGTGCCGACCACGCGCGACGCGCTCGAAGCCCTGCCCGGCGTCGGCCGCAAGACAGCGAACGTGGTCTTAAACACGGCCTTTGGCGAGCCCACCATGGCGGTCGATACCCATATTTTTCGGGTCTCGAACCGAACGCGCTTTGCACCAGGCAAAAATGTCCTGCAGGTGGAAAAAAAACTGCTGAAAGTGATTCCGGATGAATTTATCCGAGACGCCCATCACTGGTTCATTCTGCACGGGCGCTACACTTGCACGGCGCGCAATCCAAAGTGCGCCGCGTGCACGGTTTTCGACCTATGCGAATACCCGCAGAGACAGAAGCAAGCGCAGCTTAGTAAAGATCAGCCCGCCTAGATTAATCTGCAGCATTTGAAGTCATGGGTGTCAGCGGCAAGGCTAAAACAGCCCAACCCCAGCCGCTGTCGCCTTAGGGTTGTTTTGATTGTCGCAGACTCGCCATCTTTAGCCGCAAGGCGTTTAGTTTGATGAAGCCCGCCGCGTCTTTTTGATCGTAGGCGCCGGCATCATCCTCAAAAGTGACAATATTGCCGTCATACAAGCTGTCACGTTCAGACCAACGACCGACCACCGTCACGTTGCCTTTATACAGTTTGAGGCGCACCGTACCGTTAACAGGACGTTGTGAGTCGTCGATTAACGCCTGCAGAGCCAAACGTTCTGGACTCCACCAATACCCGTTATAGATCAGCGAGGCATATCGCGGCATCAGCTCATCTTTCAAATGACCCAATTCACGATCGAGCGTAATGGACTCGATCGCCCGATGCGCTTTCAGCAAAATGGTGCCGCCGGGTGTTTCATAGCAACCCCGAGCCTTCATACCAACATAACGATTCTCAACGATATCAACCCGGCCCACGCCATTACGACCACCGATTTGGTTCAAAAGCGCTAACAGTTGCGCTGGCGTTTGAGGCTCGCCATCCACCGCAACCGGATCACCGCCCCGGTACGTTAACTCAAGATAGGTAGGCGTATCAGGCGCCGCCTCTGGCGACACAGACCAAAGCCACATCGCTTCTTCCGGCTCTGCACTGGGGTCTTCTAAGATACCGCCCTCATAAGAGATGTGAAGCAGGTTGGCATCCATTGAGTACGGCGATTTTTCGCCAGATCGTTTTTGCTCTACCGGAATTTGATGCTTCTCGCAGAAATCCATCAGTGATTCGCGAGAATTTAGATCCCACTCGCGCCATGGCGCGATGACCTGAATAGATGGATCTAACGCATAGGCCCCCAACTCAAATCGAACCTGGTCATTGCCCTTACCGGTTGCGCCGTGCGAAATGGCCTGGGAATTCGTTTCAGCGGCGACCTCAACCAAGCGTTTGGCAATGAGGGGGCGTGCGATGCTCGTCCCCAATAAATACTCTCCCTCATACAGCGCGTTACAGCGAAACATCGGAAACACAAAATCAGCAACAAATTCTTCGCGCACATCGTCGATGAAGATTTCTTGTATCCCCATACTCTCAGCCTTTTTTCTCGCCGGCTCGAGTTCCTCACCTTGACCCAGGTCCGCGGTATAGGTCACCACCTCGCAGTCATAGGTTTCTTGCAACCAACGCAAAATGACCGATGTATCCAAGCCTCCGGAGTAGGCCAACACAACCTTGTTTAATTTCGGCATCTCAATGCACCCATGAAAAAAAGGAGTGTATGGTAATCGTTTGCTGCATCGGAGACCAGTTCTCAAAGAAGGGTGATACAATTCTTTCATGCAAAAGCTAACCCTAACCCGACCCGATGACTGGCACATCCATCTCCGCGATGGCGATTACCTGCCCAGAACCGTCTCAGACGTGGCTGGGCAGTTTGGTCGCGCCATTGTGATGCCAAATCTGACGCCACCGGTCACAACGGTGCCGCAGGCTGTGGCCTACCGTGACCAGATTCTGGTAAACCGTCCCCCCGGGTCTGACTTCCAGCCCTTAATGACGTTGTATCTAACAGACCAAACCCGTACGAGCGACATCATCGCGGCAGCGCAATCACCCCACGTGTACGCGTGCAAACTTTATCCGGCCGGTGCAACCACCAATTCAGATGCCGGCGTCGGTTCAATCAAAGCCTTGTACCCGATTTTTGAAGCAATGCAGCAGCACCAACTTCCCCTGCTGATTCACGGGGAAGTCACTGACGCCGAAATCGATATTTTCGATCGGGAGCAGGTTTTTATCGACCAATACCTCATCCCTATCGTTAAGACATTTCCTGATCTTAAAATCGTCTTTGAGCACATTACGACCGAAGACGCAGCTCGCTTCGTCGCTGAGCAAAGCGCAACCATTGCGGCCACGATCACAGCACACCACCTTTTATATCATCGCACCCATATGCTCAGTGGTGGCATGAAGCCGATTTTGTTTTGCCTGCCCATACTGAAACGAGACACCCACCAGGCCGCCTTGATTCGGGCGGCAACCTCCGGCGACCCATCCTTCTTTTTAGGTACTGATTCAGCACCCCATCCCCGCTCTCGAAAAGAAGATGCCTGCGGTTGTGCGGCAGGATGTTATACCGCACACGCCGCAATTGAGCTCTATGCCGAGGCCTTTGAGCAAGCGGGCAAATTGGATTATCTCGAGGGCTTCGCGAGCCACTTTGGCGCCGATTTTTATGGTCTACCGCGCCATTTAGACACGATTACGCTCGAAGCAGTGCCCTGGGTACCACCCAAAGCGATCCCCTTCGGTGCGGATGAATTAATGCCGCTACGCGGCGGTGAAACTATTAAGTGGCGCTTAGCGCACCCGGAAGCCGGCTCATGAACGATCCAAAGTTACCAATCGCCTACCGCTTTCGCGGCTTTTTACCCGTCGTGATAGACGTTGAAACGGGTGGATTCAATTCTCAAACTGATGCCTTGCTTGAAATTGCAGCGGTGCTGATCGGCATGGATGACAAAGGCAGGCTACACGCTGCTGAGCAGTTTTTTTTCAACGTCGAGCCCTTTGAAGGTGCCAACCTAGAGCCCGCCGCGCTGGAGTTTACGGGGATTAACCCCACAAGCGCGCTTCGGGGCGCAGTGCCTGAAAAGGACGCTATGGCCGCCATCTTCAGTGCCGTTCGCGCCGAGGTGAAACGCACCGGCTGTCAGCGCGCAATTGTGGTTGCCCACAATGCCTCTTTTGATCAAGGTTTCCTCAATCAAGCGGCGGCGCGTTGCAATCTTAAACGCAATCCGTTTCACCCCTTCTCAAGCTTCGACACGGCCACCCTGGCCGGTCTGGTTTACGGCCAGACGGTACTCGCGCGGGCCTGTGCAGCGGCCGGGATTGCTTTTAACAATAAGGAGGCGCACTCAGCGATCTATGATTGCGAGCGCACGGCTGAGGTTTTTTGCGATATCGTTAATCGCTGGCCTGCGCCCTATGATTTGGCTGCAAACAAAGAAAGCCAAGCGGCCTTCGACGCAGATTAATCCGCCTCGGGCAGTGGCACTTCGTCGAGCAGTGTTTGTAGCTCACCGCTTTGGTACATCTCGGTAATAATGTCGCAGCCCCCAACCAGCTCCCCTTGCACAAACAACTGCGGGAAGGTTGGCCACTCAGAATACTTCGGTAAATTAGACCGGATTTCAGGGTTCGCCAAAATATCGATGTAAGCAAACGGCTTGCCACAGGCCATCAGCATCTGTGAGGATTGCGACGAGAATCCACATTGTGGCTGTTCAGGTGATCCTTTCATATAGATGAGGATAGGATTGTTCTCAACCTGCTCTTGGATGCTTTGTAAAATATCGCTCATGCCCACTCTGCCCGTCGATGAAAAACCACATTTTAGCCTTTTTTGACCAAAGTTAAATGACCTGATTCAATTTTTAAGTTGAGCCTTAATCCTTTTCACCCCAACCACCTCCGCCGGGGGTTTCGATCCGAAGAACCTGACTGGGCAACACGCAGAGCTGAACTTTATCCGGCAGGCGCTGCCCATCTAGGTAATTCATCCCGGGTAATCCCGGATCACCTCCGGCAAGCCCCCAAGGCGCTGATACTCGACGCTCGGTAATGAGGGTGACCTCGGTTTCTGCCAAGAACCGATAACTGCGCACAAGGCCCTGGCCACCGTCTTGTTTGCCGGCGCCGCCCGACCCGGCTCTCACTGAATACTCAAGCACTTGGATCGGGTAATTGGATTCCAGAACTTCAATTGGCGTGTTGAGCGTATTGGTCATGTGGCTTTGAACCGCATCAATGCCTGCTTGTTGCGAGCTGGCACCGGTGCCACCGCCAAGCGTCTCATAATAATCCCAATGCCCAACCCGCCCCATCGCAACATTGTTCATCGTGCCTTGGCTGGCTGCGGGTATGTCCTGGGGCAATGCCCTAGCCAACGCCCCCAACACACAATCAACAATGCGCATCGACGTTTCAACATTACCCGCCGCAGTCGCCGCCGGCCGCTGGGCGTGCACCAAGCAGCCGGGCGCAGCCTGAATGGTCACGACCTCGAATGCGCCTGCGCAAGCCGGAGTTTCCGGGGGTAACAAACACCGAATGACATAAAAAACGCCCGCGGCGGCGACCGAAAGCGGGCAATTGATATTGCCCGGGACAGCCGAGCTGGTTCCCGTAAAATCAACATGCACTGCGGCATCGGCCACCGTGATCTCAACTTTAATTGTGCAGTTGGCTGCAGCGTGACCGTCACTGTCCATCACATCTTCAAAGCCGTAACGCCCTTCAGGAATTCGGCGCACACCCGCCTCCGCAACTGCCCGACCATAACCATTGAGCTGATCAATTGCGTCGGCAAAGCGCTGAGCAGACAATGCTGTGATCATTTGCTCAAGTCGATTGATACCAACGCGGTTTGCGCTTGATTGGGCAGCCAAGTCTGCAGCGGTCCCGGCGCCCAGGGCAGTCTGCAATGAAGCGCGTAATGCGCCGTTAACCTCGCCCCCTTCAAACAGCAAGGTCGGCGGAATCACCAACCCTTCCTCATCCAGATGCTTTGACAAAGGCATTGAGCCTGGAGTGGCAGCCCCAATTTGCGCATGATGGGCTCGGTTAGCCACAAAGCCCAGCAACTGTGATCCCGAAAAAAAAGGCCGGACCAGCGTTACATCCGGCAAATGCGTGCCGCCCAGAAAGGGGTCGTTCCAAATGAGCTCGTCACCCGCCCGCCACTGACGCAGCCCAACCACTTGCTGCATCGCAAAGGCCATGCTGCCCAAATGCACCGGCACATGAGCGGCTTGTGCAAACATCCGCCCATCAGCGTCAAATAAGGCGCAGGAGTAATCCAGCCGATCTTTGATATTGGGCGAAAAGGCCGCAGACCGAAGAATCAACCCCATCTCATCACAAACCGCTGCACAGCGCGCAACAAACACAGCAAGTTCAATCGGGTTTAGAGATTCACTCATAGCACGGCTTTAGTGGTTGACGAAACTGGTTTATGATCCAAGGCTTTCGGCCCGCTGCTCCATGGCAGCATTGACTCGACCCAGATAAGGACTGTCTCATGAACCCAGCTGTTATGCCAACCTATGGCCGCACCGATGTTCAGTTTGTTCGGGGCGAGGGTGCCTGGTTAATCGACCACAATGGCGAGCGCTATCTTGATGGCCTGTCGGGCCTTGGCGTTGTCGCGCTCGGTCATGCCAATGAGGCCGTTGCTCAAGCACTCACGCATCAAAGCCAGAATCTGCTGCATACTTCTAATCTCTATCGAATTCCGGGCCAAGAGCGCTTAGCCGAACGCCTTTCGGCAATTTCCGGCATGGATAATATGTTTTTCGGCAATTCTGGCGCCGAAGCCTGTGAGTGCGCCATAAAAATTGCGCGTCTGTATGGTCATAACAAAGGCTTCTCGGACCCCACCATCATTGTTGCCGAATCTGCCTTTCATGGTCGAACCATGGCGACCCTTACGGCCACCGGCAACCGAAAAGTGCAAGCAGGATTCGAGCCCTTAGTTTCGGGCTTTTTAAGAGTGCCCTTTAACGATGTTCCTGCCATTGAAAAAATCGCTGAGACCAGCAACCAAGTCACGGCCATTTTTATAGAGCCCATTCAAGGCGAAGGCGGTATCCAAGTGCCGGATCCGACGTATCTGCAAAAACTGAGAGCGCTCTGTGACGCCAATGACTGGCTTTTGATCGTGGACGAGGTGCAGTCGGGTAATGCTCGAACCGGCGCTTATTTTTGTTATCAACACAGCGGCATCTTGCCGGACCTTGTGACCACAGCAAAAGGCCTTGGTAATGGCGTGCCAATTGGTGTGTGTTTAGCTCGAGGCGCGGCCGCTGAGGTGTTCAAACCCGGTAATCACGGATCAACGTTTGGCGGAAATCCGCTTTCCTGCGCGGCGGCGAACGCCGTTTTGGACGAATTTGAACGCTTGAATCTGATTCAGCATGCTGCCGAGATGGGGGATTACCTTCAAGCGCAATTCAAAAAACACTTGGCTGGCGACAATCGCGTGCAAGACATCCGCGGCATGGGACTCATGATCGGAGTGGAACTCACAAAGCCCTGTACCGAACTCATTCAACAGGCTTTCGAGCGCAAGCTCTTGCTCAACGTGACGGCAGATTCAGTGATCCGATTACTACCGCCTTTGATTATTAATCAGTCGGAAGCCGATCTAATCGTCAGCACCGTCTGCGATTTGATCAAACAGATTTAATCCGCGCCACTGCATCAACCCAGCCTGCATAGCGCTCCGCGGCAGCTTGAGCGGGCAGTTCCCGCTTGAAACAACGCGCCAACTGCCAACGCTCGGCTAACGCGTCCAGAGAGGGATAAACCCCTATGGCAAGACCTGCAAGATAGGCGGCACCGAGCGCTGTTGTTTCGGTAACGGCAGGTCGATGGACCTCGATGCCCAACTGATCGGCTAAATTTTGGGCCATCCAATCATTTTCAATCATGCCACCGTCAACGCGCACCACCGTGGGCGCAACGCCATCACTGGCCATCGCATTCAACAAATCCTGAGATTGGTAACTCACCGACTGCAAGGTCGCAGTCACAATATCGGCAACACCGGCATCCCGCGTGAGTCCGAAGATACCGCCCCGGGCCTCAGCATCCCAATGTGGTGCGCCAAGGCCTGTAAAAGCAGGCACAACATAGACGCCGTGACTATCGGGATTAGACGCAGCAATCGCCTCGGTCTCACTGGCATGTTCAATCACTTTTAACGCATCTCGAAGCCACTGCACCGACGCCCCAGCAATAAAGATTGATCCTTCTAACCCATAGCAAACAACGCCATTTAACCGATAAGCAACGGTTGTCAGCAGTTGATGCTCAGAGCGAACCGGCTCTGAGCCTGTGTTGAGAATCATAAAGCAACCTGTGCCATAGGTGCTTTTCATCATGCCGACGTTGAAACAGCACTGCCCCACTAGCGCCGCTTGCTGATCGCCCGCAATCCCGGCAATCGGAATCTCGGCAGCGATTTCAGGGATTTTCGTGATACCAAAGTGCGCACTGCAATCGAGGACTTCGGGCAGCATGCTACGGGGAATATTCAGCAAGGTCAGTATGTCGTCGTCCCAATCCTGCGTTAGGATATTGAACATGAGCGTTCGAGCAGCATTCGTTGCATCCGTGCGATGCACCTCACCGGCGGTTAATCGCCAAAGTAAAAACGAATCGATGGTCCCAAAACACAATTCACCCGCTTCTGCGCGCGCCTGGCCATCGGCGACATGGTCTAATATCCAGCGCACTTTGGTTGCAGAAAAATAAGGATCCAGTAGTAAACCGGTTTTTTCGCGGACCTTTGCTTCATGACCCGCCGCCTTAAGGGATTGGCACAACGCATTGGTGCGGCGGTCCTGCCAAACAATCGCAGGATACACAGGCGCACCACTTACCCGATCCCAAACAATGGTTGTCTCACGTTGATTGGTGATCCCAATGGCACCAACTTGATCGGCCCGCAAATCCGCGCTGCTTAGCGCACGATCCACCACGTGCAGCACCGACTGCCAGATTTCCTCAGGATCATGCTCAACCCAGCCATCTTCGGGGAAATATTGTGGGAACTCCTCCTGGCCTACCCCAACAATCTGACTGTCCTCATCAAATACCATGGCACGAGAACTGGTGGTACCTTGGTCAATGGCAAGAATATAGTGCGACATGGGTAACCCCTGACTGGTGTGGGACAGAAGATTATGTATTAATCACTTTAAATTACAACGATCGAGCTCATGCACCTGTACCCACCACCCAAGCAACTCACTTTATCCGACGATCGATTGCGCTTGTCGGGCCGCAACTGGGTACAACTCAACCCGGAACTCAGTCGCCGCATTGCAAACGCCGCCAACCGACTCGCACAGATCAAGCCAGGAATTGGCATAAGCTATGGCCAACCTCTCGCAAGCCAATGCCTATTGCAAGTCCAACCTAAAAGCGGCTTGGGTCCAGAAGGCTACCAATTGATGATTACCAACGCGGGCGCTCAGCTGCGGTATTCTGAGGAGGCCGGCGCGTTTCGAGGACTACAGACCTTTACCCAAATTTTAAAGCAAGCCCCGCGGCGCAGTCCGTCCATCGCTTGCATGAAAATCGTTGACAAACCCGACTTTGACCACCGCGGCGTCATGCTCGACATCAGTCGCTGTAAAGTCCCAACCCTTGACACACTGAAGCGCCTGATTGACCAATTGGCGCAGTTGAAATTCAATCAACTCCAGCTGTACACCGAGCACACCTTTGCGTTCGCCACCCATGCGCAGGTATGGGAACACGCCTCACCCTTAACTTCGGCGGATCTTTTAGACATTCAACACTATTGCCAAGACCGATTTATCGATTTGGTTCCAAACCTCAATTCCTTTGGGCACTTTGAGCGCTGGTTACGCCATCCCAACTATCAACCCTTAGCGGAATGCCCTAACGGATTTATTCACCCCTTAACCGGTCAAAAAAGTCGGTGGGGCTCGACCCTTAAGCCTAACCGAGCCAGCCTCAGGTTTCTCGAGGGCTTGTACCTTGAGTACCTCCCCTTATTTGAAGATACGCGCTTCAATATCGGGGGCGATGAGCCTTGGGAGCTCGGGCACGGCGCAAGCCGAGCCCAATGCAAGCGCCGAGGCACCACCGCGGTTTATGTCGACTTCCTCGCCAAGATTCAAACGCTTGCGCGCAAGTTTGATCGCCAGCCTATGTTCTGGAGCGACATCGTTTTAAAAGATCCATCCTGCTTAAAAACGCTCTCTCGGGATGCCACCGCTTTAATTTGGGGCTATGAGCACGATCATCCTTTTGAAACCGAGTGCGAACTCCTCGCCAAAGCGAAACTGCCATTTTATGTCTGCCCAGGTACGGCCAGCTGGAACGCGATCGCTGGAAGACTGGGTAATGCAACGACGAATCTCAAAAATGCCGCCAGTGCAGGGTTAAAATTTGGTGCCGAGGGTTACTTGGTCACTGATTGGGGCGATCATGGCCATCATCAATATCTACCGCTGAGTTACCCAGGCTTCTTGCTTGGCGCCTGCAACAGCTGGAATCATCGAGGCAGTAAGGCCTTGAACCTTACGGATGGACTCAATCGTATTTTCTTCAACAATGTTGCATCCACAACCGTTCACGCACTGATTCAGCTCGGACAACTTTCGGAGCAAGTTCCAACCCCCCTTCGAAACGCAACGGTCTTCAATCGCGCATTATTTTGGAATATGAAACGCGAGCCCTCCGTCTTGGCGGCGATCACTGACGCTGAGCTGCAAGCTTGGCGCAGTGCCCTGTCAGCCCTGCCCTTACAAATGACGCCGAGTGAAGAACCGAGTCTTGAGCTGGTCCAGCGCGAGCTCAAGCAAGCCGCCGCTTTGTGCGAGCACGGCCTTGAGAAACTCCAGCTGGCACGTCTTGCGGGCACCGGCGTGCTATCGCCTGCCAAACACCGCAGGCGCTATACCCAGCTAAAGACATCTCAATCGAGCCTAATCAATGAACATCAAGCGCTTTGGCGCAGCCGGAACCGGCTGGGAGGCTTAAAAGAAAGCGTCGCACATTTGGCTGTGCGCTTACCGGATGCCCCTCCCAATCATTGAAAATGATGACCCGATGAAAGAGCGGTTGCCCTAGTTGTCTAAACCCTCGTATTCGGGGCACAATGTACCTCCTTTTTAGCAGCATAATCTAATGGAGATGCCTTATGCGTGACGTAGTAATCGTGGATAGTGTTCGCACTGGCCTTGCAAAGTCCTTTCGTGGCACATTTAACCTGACCCGGCCTGACGACATGGTTGCGCATTGTATTGACGCGCTACTGGCACGGAACGCTCAGCTTGATCCCGCAGAAGTCGAAGATGTCATCGTTGGTGCTGCAAGCCAAACCGGTGAGCAAGGCGGCAACATCGCTCGGCTAGCCGTGATCTTGTCACAACTACCGGTTACTGTTGCAGGCAGCACAATTTCTAGGGCCTGCTCTTCCGGCTTAAACTCAATTGCCTTCGCTGCCAATCAAATTGCCAGCGGTTGCTCTGAAGTCATGATCGCAGGTGGCGTTGAGTCCATCTCAGCCGGCACGCGTCAGTCGCCTGGCAAATCAGAACTACATCCAACGATTCGCGAAAAAGCGCCCGATATCTTCATGGCGATGGGCGACACAGCAGAAGTTGTTGCAACGCGCTACAACCTGTCTCGCGAATACCAAGACGAATTCTCGCTCGAAAGCCAAAAGCGCACGGCGGCTGCGCAGCAAGCTGGCTTGTTTGATGACGAAATCGTGCCCATGCACGTCAAGTGGCAAAAAGTCATCAATAAAGAAACCAAAGAAACTGAAGTCGTTGACGGCGTATGTGATCGCGACGAGTGCAACCGACCCGAAACCACCATTGAAGGGCTCGCGAAGCTAGGCCCTGTTTTTAGAGAAGGTGGCACGGTGACCGCCGGTAATTCCTCGCAATTATCTGATGGCGCTTCTATGACCTTGGTGATGAGCGCAGATCGCGCCGCGCAGTTAGGCCTTGAGCCACTGGCTTACTTCAGAGGTTGGACGGTGGCAGGTTGCGAGCCGGACGAGATGGGCATTGGTCCCGTTTTTGCCGTACCCAAGCTTTTGAAAGCCAACGGTTTGCGCACGGAAGACATCGATCTTGTGGAGCTGAATGAAGCCTTCGCGTCCCAGTGTCTGTATAGCCGAGATACGCTGGGTTTTGATCCGTCGATCTACAACGTTAACGGTGGTTCGATTTCAATTGGCCATCCCTTTGGCATGACAGGCTCACGTTTGACCGGTCACATCGTTCGGGAACTCAAACGTCGTAATAAGAAGTACGGTATCGTCAGCATGTGTATTGGTGGCGGCATGGGCGCGGCTGGTTTGTTTGAAGCCTGCTAATACCCCCAGCAACGAGCCCTTGATGAAAGGGCCGTGTTGATCAAAAAGGCGCCTGATGGCGCCTTTTTTTTGGGCTGGTTAGCCCCGAGACCTTATGCGACAGGTTGCCCCGAGCAACTCGAGCCTCTTGCGGCGCTCGCGGACCATTGTGCCCAGCGTTATCCGCGCCGTAAGACAAAGACAGCAAGTCGTCCGTTTGGGCTTGGGCATAGCCCCTAAAATGCTCACGATCTCGCCGCAACAACGCCTTGAGTGCGCGGCTATCAACGAAGACCGATATGGCCTTAAACCAGCACTTAATGACGCAGTTGAAAGGCCGTGGGTCGTTGTGGGTTAGCAGTCACAAAACCCCTAATCAATGCTGATAAGAAGTCCTGCTCAAACGAAGGGGAATCCTAACGGCGGTTAGGACAGCAAGTTGAGCAATAGCAACCGCCTAACGCCGCACCGATGGTGCCAAGACCCATTCTGGTCAGCGCTTTATACACGACGCTTAAGGCAGCAGTTACCGCTATGCGCCTTTACAACCCATGTTTTGACAACACCCTTTTAAATTCCGAGCTTAACGATCCATGCTTTGAATATGGGCGCTCACCAAACCTTCTAAAACTGCATCAACTCCGTCTTGAGCTGCGCGATAAACTCAATCGGTTGATCTAAAAAGAGGTGGTGCTGGGCCGCTTTCAAAACCTCAACTTTTAAATTAGGGTTCAATGCGCGCATATGCTCAGCACTCTTGACTGAAAAGGAGGCTGACTGCTCGCCATAAATCAGCGAAATCGGGCACTGCAGACCCACAAAATCTGCTTCAAAGTCACCCGTGATCTTCATTCGGCTATTCAGTTCGTCATCAAATTTCCAGACAAAACCATCCGCAATCGCATCTATAGAATGCCGGGCAATGTGGTTAACCAGAAACTCATGCTCGCAGGTTTGCGGCGGTTGAAGCCGAAATCGTGAGCGAGCGACTTCCAGATCAGGATACACCTTGGGTTTCGTCCAACGCTCGGGTCCTTTCGGGCTTTCGTCATCGGGATGCTTTACCCCCGAATCCAGCAAGATCAAGCCTTTGAACCGATCCTTGAACCGTGCCAACGCCCGAATTGCCATTAAGCCACCGAAACTGTGTGCCACGACAATCGTGTTGGTGCTTAACCCTGCAGCATCAGCGACTTGACAAAGCTCTTCGGCATACAGGTCAGCCGAGTATTCGTCTCGATGGTCGCTATCCCCCATACCGCTGAGGTCGGGCGCAACTACGTGGTAGCTGCTTGCGAAACTCGGCGCAATGAAATCCCACCAATGGGCATGGGCATTATGACCGTGGACGAGCATCAGGCCGGGCGCGTCAGCGTTCCCCCATTGCAAGTAATGCAACTCGACCTCGTCAACGCTGACATAACCGTCTTCTGGGGTTTGATCAATTGCTTCCCAAAACCAATCGGGGGCATCTGCCATCACGGTCTCCTCAGGCGCAGGGCGTTTACAATGACGCGTAGCGCTTTAAATGAAAGTCGGTATTGCCGTAGAGAGTTTCTATGGCTGTGAGTCGTTTGAAATAGTGGCCAATGTTCAATTCATTGGTCATTCCCATCCCACCATGAAGTTGCACTGCTTGCTGACCCACCAAAGTGCCGCCCTTGCCGACTTGCACCTTCAAGGCTGAAAGCGCCTTGCGGGATGCGTCGTTATAACCTTCTGCAAGCTTCATTGCCGCCATAAACGCCAAGGACTTGGTTTGCTCGTGTTCGATGAACATATCGACCATTCGATGTTGCAGGACCTGGAATTTACCAATAGGTTGTCCAAACTGCTCTCGGGTCTTGCAGTATTCCACCGTGCTCTTGTACAAAACTTCCATCGCGCCAACCGCCTCGGCCGCCGCACCCATCATGCCTTGATCAAGCCCGTACTGCAGCAGCGCAAGGCCTTGATCGGCAGAACCTAAGACCGCACCCTTGCTTACCGACACATTGCTTAAGGTAATCTCGGACGCCCTAAACCCATCGATGGTTGGATAATCGCGACGACTCACCCCATCGGCATTCGCGTCGATCATAAACAAGGTGATCCCCTCGGCATCGGTCTGACTGCCCGACGTTCGCGCAGGAACAATCAAAAGATCCGCAAACGGTCCACCCAGCACGACGCCTTTGAAACCATTGACCGAATAGCCATCCGCATTAGCAGTGGCCGTCGTTCTAACATCATTCACGTTGAACCGAGCTTGCGGCTCTATATACGCTACTGCAGGTAATGATGTACCGGCAATCAAAGGCTCAAGCCAGGCTTGCTTTTGCTCGGATGTGCCGCCTTTGGCGATGATCATACCAGCCTGTAAAACCGCTGAAATATAGGGTTCAACCACCAGACCTTTACCAAAGGCTTCCAGCAAGATCATGGTTTCAACCGCTGTTCCGCCAAAACCACCATCTTCCTCTGAAAACGGCAAGCCCAACCAACCCATATCCGCGAATTGCGCCCAAAGCCCTCGACTAAACCCTTCATCCCCCTCAGCAATTTTCTGACGGGCATCGAAACCATAATTGTTTTGAATAAAACGCTGTACGCTGTCCTCGAGCATGTTTTGCTCATCGGAAAAAGAAAAATCCATATTGCTCTCCATTTTTGATTCGCGCTGAAACACCAGCTTCTTGAAGACTTTGATCAAAGACTCTGATCAACGACTTTGCGCGAAGCGCTCATTATCGCTTGTGAACACGGAAATCATCAAGGTACGATGACATCTATTCACCAATAGGAAAAAATCATGGATCAGCCCGTTGTTGCACAAAATGCTCCCTACCCTATCGAAGTCGAAGCCGGTAAGTCCTATTTCTGGTGTGCCTGTGGTAAGAGTAGTCAGCAACCCTTTTGCGATGGATCGCATCAAGGTACCAGCATTTTGCCTCAGAAATTTACCGCGACAGAAAGCAAAAAAGTCTATTTCTGCGGCTGCAAAAAAACCGCTAACTCGCCATTATGCGATGGCAGTCATAACGCCTAGCCCGCTTCCGAAAGCGCTGTAGCCTTAAAGCTTTAGCAACAAGTCAAAACAGGCGCCACCCAGCTTGCTGCGGCCGATGGATAAGGCGCCCTCGTAGCGGCTGGCGATTTCGCTCACAACGGCCAGCCCAATGCCCTGGCCGGGGGCTCGAGTATCCAGGCGGGCACCGCGTTGCAGGACCTGCTCGCGGGAAGCCTCCGCAATCCCTGGGCCATCATCTTCAACCCGAAGTAGAATCCGCTGCTCGGTTTTTGATACCGTGATTTGAATGGTGCCCGCACAATATTTATAGGCGTTGTCGATCAAATTCCCCCAGGCTTCTTGGATATCGCGCTCGCTGGCGCGCAACGCAAAGTTCTCACCGCGCACCTCGGCCTGGACAACCTTGTCTCGATAAACTTTCCGCATCGCGCCGTTCAAACGATCCAGCACAACCCTCGCATGGAGCTGGTCTTTAGCCGGGTGCGTGCTCGCAATCACCGCTCGCTCAAGTTGATAGGCGATCAGTTCGTCCATCTGGGTAATCTGAACTTCGATCTCAGTACGATGATCTTCTGCCCGCCCTTTTGGGGGCGCCATCGTCAGCGCATTGCGGATAATCGACAAGGGCGTCTTTAAGCTGTGCGCCAAGTTCGCAAGCGTCGTCCGATACCGCGCAGCCTGCTGGCGCTCATGGTCAACCAAGCGATTTAAAGTTTGCGCCAGCGGCGCAAGCTCCTGGACATAAGGCCCGGACAACGCCCGATGTCCGTCCTCGGTCATCGCTTCTAGATCCCGCGTAAAGGCGGCAAGCGGTTTCAAACCCCAGCGCATCACGACAAATTGTAGCGTCATTAGCAAGCCAATAATGCCTGCGAGCCAACCCCAAAGCCGGTTCCGGAAACCTTCGACCTCGGCGTCAAACAACGTGCTCTGCTCCATCACAACATAATCATAAAGCCCAGTGTGACGTTCCCCGAGCCACTGCACTCGGTAGGCCAAATACCGCAGATTGCCAGACCCGTCGGAGACCAACCCGGTGCGTGGAACACCCGTCTCCACATTCTCACCGAGGGCTATCACTAATTCAGACGGCAAGGCTAGATCCATTGCAGACTGACTGCGCCAAACCAGGTCCTCCCGAGCATCCAGTACGAGACCAAAGTGACCCGATCCAAGCTGATTCATTAGAGGATCGGTTAAAGCCGGTGGCAACAGCACCGTCATGTCATTGTCGTCTGTGACCGACAGGAGGCCATACACCTGTTGCAGCAAGCGGCCATTTAGCGCAGCCAGAGCACTGCTTCGAAACGCATTTTCAAGCACGAGCCCCATGGTACCCAAAAAGGCGATCAACAAGATGGTTGCCGAGATCATCAAGCGTCCGCGTAAAGACCCCAATAGACCCTTCAACTGACGCAAGGCTGTGTTAGGCGGTAGCCCTGCCCGCGGTGGGTTTCGATCTGCAATTCGCTGGTTTCCGCCGCCAGCTTCCGCCTGAGACGACCCACAAAAACCTCGATCACATTACTATCTCGATCCAAATCTTCTTGGTAGAGGTGATCGGATAATTCGTTTTTAGAAACGATTTGACCTGGCCGTCTGAGAAACAACGTCAACAATCCGTATTCGTAGGCCGTGAGCGACAAGGCGACTTCCCCCACGAGAACTGATTTTGCCTTCACATCAACGGTTAAAGGCCCCAAAGATAGCGAAGTCTGCAGGGCACCATCTGCTCGCCGCGAGAGCGCGCCAAGGCGAGCCACGAGCTCTTCGATGTGAAAGGGTTTTACAAGATAATCATCCGCACCGGCTTCGAGACCCTCAACTTTATCGTGCCAGTCGCCTCTCGCGGTTAAGATCAAAATCGGTTGGTCCAGACCCGAGGCGCGCAGTGTCTTTACGAGCTCTAAACCGGGCAGCCTCGGTAGACCAAGATCGATCACCGCGAGATCAAACGCTTGATTCAAGCCAAAATCGAGGGCCGCCGCGCCATCCCCAAAGCTCTCAACCACAAACTGCCGCGCGGTTAGTAGGTCAATGAGTTGACCTCGCAGCGTCTCATCGTCTTCAGCCAACAGGACCCGTTGCACCATAGCGGCCTCCTATTCTGTTAACGCGCCGGACTCTGCGTCGACATTCACAAACGTCACCACACCGTCTTCCGACAAGGTCTTAACTCGATAGAGGGTTTTGTTGCGGCGCTGGATCAGTTTGATGCCTAAAATTCTCCGATCCTGAAAACGCTCTTTAACCCGACGTGCGGCAGACTGATTATCAATCGCCGGGCCGCGTGCCCGAACCCCAGAGCTGTAACTCTTAAGCGTTGGCACGCTGCTGATCGGCTTACCCGAGTTGCGAGGGCGTTCACCCGGCTTCGGCGCAGCATCCAGTCCTGAGCCCCAGGTCAGTAGACTCGCCATCACAACCCACTTGATCGATCCTTTCAAAACACCATCCTTTTACGGTCGAGCTCAAGCTTAACCCACCGGCCTGTGCGACACTCTCAACCGCACCTGCGCGCCAGGATCTGAGCCCATGCGAACGTTATACACCTGACCATTATACTCATAGGAGACATCGTAACCGAGTAATCGCTCCTCAATCCGAGCAGTGTGATGTGTCTCACAGACCTCCCGGTCTTGATATCGCGGCGGAACGTGACGATTCTTTGCCATCGCATTACCCACGGTTGCGCCCAATACAGAACCCAGTATCGCACCGACTTGTTTATTGCGCTTTTTATGACCGACCGCATGACCAATCGCGCCACCGACCACCCCACCGACAACCAAGCCGACGCCATGGTCCCTGTTTCGACGAACCGCCACGCGTTCAACCCAACAGGCCTGAGATGGCGTTTGGATTGCGACCTGCTCAAACACAGGTACAGCGCTCAATACGATCGCGTCCTCGAACGCCACGGAACTCGCGAGCGCCATTGGGGCAAGGCTGGATAACAAAAACATCGTTGCGATTTTCATAGTATGTCCTCCTGTTAGACTGCAAGGACTTTAAGATGATCGAGATGAACCGAAGCTGAATTCAAGGTCACCCTGAACCGCGGCAATCGAGTGATCCGGGTCTAATGTGATCACAAGATCCGCGCGAGTCGGCGCATCTAGCAACATCCTCTGAGTAATGCGCTGATAATAGCCAATGAAAGCCTGGATTTCTGACCGAGTCATGGCCTTGGGCCCCTGATTAAAGCGCGCCTCCTGCTCTGCGCGCCAATCTAAAATGGCTTCAAAATTAGGCGCCTTGAAATAAACCCAATAATCCACTGAGAACAGCTGTTGGTAGGCTTGCCCCGCTAGGTATTCATTAACGCGCAGCCGCCACCGGCCCTGTGGGTCCTGCTCAGCCTCTAAAGCATTAACCGGCGTTGCCAAACCCTGAACCGGCTCAGGCGTTGCCCCCAAACACCAGCCTTCAAGCAAGACCTTCTCGCTGCCGGCGGGAAGCATCTTCGTGCCAGCACGGTCATCAAGCCCCTTATCAAACATTGGCACCTGCGTCGCCTCGCCTGCGCACAAAGCCAATTTCGCTTGCTGCATAAGATCAACATCGTGGGTGCCGGGTACACCGCGCACTTGAAACATCGGATGCTCAGTCATCATTTGCGTGCGCGCCGTGCGCGTCTTGTAAAAATCATCCAGCGACAGACTCGCAACCGTTAATCCATGCGCCTGCTCAAGAACCGCTTTCAAAACTCCGACCAAAGTCGACTTACCGCTGCCTTGACTGCCTGAAAAACCAATGGTTTTGTTTCGCCCGAGCACCACCTTAGCCACCAAGGCCCTGAGCATTGCCTCGTAGGCCGGATCTGTAATCTGGGCCTGCGCCAACTGCTCAGCAATAACGGTATCAATTGATGGTTTCATGATGTTTATTGCCTCCAAGTTTCCGGACGATGCGGCGTGTGACGGATATCTTCAGCCCTTGACTGCCCCGCAGAAAGCATCCAATTCCAGCGAGATCAAAAGCCGCTCACCTTAACTCAGCGTTGTCGGATCCCACCGAAACGGCGGCAAGGCCGCAATGAGCTTTCGACCGTAAGCCTTTGTGGTGAGCCGAGCGTCGAGAATCGTAACAACGCCCGAATCTTGCTCAGTTCGAAGCAACCTTCCCGCTGCCTGCGTTAACCGCAGGGCCGCATGGGGCAACATCAACTCATAAAAGGCATTGCCCCCTCTTGCTTCAACCCACTCCTGTTGAGTCGCGCCCACCGGATCGTCGGGAACACTAAAGGGGATCTTTGCAATGATCACTTGCTGGCAATAGTCCCCGGGCAGGTCGACCCCTTCGGCGAAACTTGCAAGCCCCATTAAATAGCTCCGTTTCCCTGCGTCGACTCGGTCGCGATGTTGGTTCAATAATTCCGCCTTACTAATTTCACCCTGAAGCAAGCAATCCCCCCGTAGATCGTCTGGCAAGGCATCGATCACCGCAAAGAATTGGCGCCAGGAGGTGAACAATACCAAAGCACTTTGGAACTCGGTTAGAAGCCCTGGCATCAAACTGGCAATTTCCTCGGTATGCGCACTCGGATCCGATGGGTTTTGCAGCATTTTCGGCACCCGTAGTCGGCCTTGCTGACCATAATCAAACGGGCTGGGCACAATCAAACCCGCGACGTCTTCCGGCAAACCAAGATCGGCGGTAACCAATTCAAAATCTTGTCCGACGGCAAGCGTTGCTGAGGTCAGCACTGCCCCGGCGCAGCGAGTCCAGAGCTTTTCATATAACAAATCGTCGACTTGAATCGGCGTGCAGTGCACCAACAAATCATCAGACCGAAAGTCCAACCATCTCGCGGAGGGTGACGCCTCCGGATCTTGAGGTTGACCAAACAATTGCAATAGACGTTGCGCGGCAACAAACCGGCTTGAAAAGCCGCCAAGAACGGGAATCAAACCTTCCAACGCCAATCGCTCTTTTATAGTGGCGCCGCTCACCGATTGTTCCAAGGTTCGTCGCCAATCCTGAACGGCGCGGTCCAATTGCCCCAAGAGACTGGCCAAATAATGACATTCTGTCTGCAAGCTTGGATCGATTTCGCCACCGGCAAAGCGGTACCGTCCGACATCGCCCTGGCGCGTTGCGTCAACTTCGAAACCCGCCATATGTTGCATGAGCTGATCAAAACAAGTGAGTGCCTCCGAAATGACTACCGCAAAGCCCGGTTTGCCAGACAAAATCTGTGAGACATCGGTTAGCTCGGCAGCAGCCAGATCCTGCTCAAGCTGATCCAGCAATGTCGCGCCCGCCTCCAACACGCCACGGGTTGTCGAACGGCCTAAAAACCCCGCCCATTGCGATCGGGCCTTTTCAACCAAGTGATGGGCTTCATCGAACACATACACACTGGATTCTGGCGGCGGCAGAATCTGGCTTTCGTCAGATGCCAAGTCCGCCAACAGCAAGTCGTGGTTGGTAACGATCACATCGACCTGATCTAAACCTTCTCTTGCTCTAAAAAAAGCACACTGACTGAAAAAACTACATTGTCGATTGGTGCATTGACTCCGATCCGTACTGACGCCGCGCCAAATCTGATCTTCAACGACCACCGCCAACGAGTCGCGATCACCGTCCCAAGTGCCGTTGCCGTAACTGTCTAACAGCAGCGACAAGACTTGTGCTTGGTTAGGTGCATTGACCAACAGTTCATCTGGAAAGAAGTCTGACGTTTTGGAGGATTGGCTTCGCCCCTCCAAGCTGGCATCAAGCTTTGATAGACAAAGATACCGGCGACGGCCTTTAGCTAAAGAGAAGGTAAAGTTCATCCCCGCTTTGGCCTGAATGTCGGGTAAATCTCGCAACACCAACTGCTCCTGAAGGGCAATGGTTGCCGTTGAGATGATCAAGGTTTTATCTTTGGCCGCAGCAATCAAAGCACCGGTCAAGGCATAGGCGACCGTTTTGCCGGTGCCCGTGCCCGCTTGCACCAACGCAATGGGCGACGCGTCGATTCCGGCGGTGTCCCCCGCCAACCGCCTTGCGACCTCTGCAATCATTAACCGCTGCCCATATCGTGGGCGGAATTGCTTTGCCGATAAAAAAGAGGAATAGTAGCGCTGAATTTCGTCACGAAGAGATTGTTCAATCATGATCACCGCAGCTCAAGGTAAGGGTCATATCAGCAAGCGTGGGTTCGTCGAACCACTTCCGCGACATTGGGGCGTTTGCGTTGCCATCATACTCGGTGTCACCCTAGGATTTAAAGCGAGCGCCGCATTACCGCTGGAACAACTCTCCCTGCCCACGGGTTTCGCAATCAGTATTTATGCTGAGGTCGAGAATCCAAGGCAACTGGCGTTGGATGACCGAGGCGTACTCTACGCCGGTAGTCGTCGCGCTGGTCTGGTTCATGCCATTTGGGATCAAGACCAGGACGGGATTGCAGAGACGGTAAAGATCATTGCCTCGGACCTCACCATGCCTTCTGGGATTGCGATCAAAGATAACCAGCTCTACATTGCGGCGGTTGATACGATCTATCAAAGTGGCTCACTTGATGAGGTGTTTCTAAAGCCTGTATCGCTTAGTCCCGTTTTCGCCCAGCTCCCAAGAGACAAACACCATGGTTGGAAGTTCATCGATTTTGGGCCAGATGGCTTGCTATACATTCCCGTGGGAGCCCCGTGCAACATTTGCCTGTCCGTTAACCCTGTTTACGCCTCAATTCAAACCTTAGATTTTTCAGCAAAGCCGAAAGCTCTCACTGCCTTTGCGCTCGGTGTTCGAAATTCGGTGGGCTTTACTTGGCACCCTGAAACCGATGCCCTTTGGTTTACCGACAATGGTCGAGATCACTTAGGCGATAACAGCCCAGCGTGCGAACTGAACATCGCAAGCACTCGTGGCCTACACTTTGGCTATCCCTACCGCCATGGTCTAGATGTGATTGATCCAAAATTTGGCGCCCGAACGCCGGACCGAGTCTTAACGCCCCCAGCGCTCGAGCTTGGGCCCCACGTTGCCCCCTTGGGGGTTGCCTTTGCCACGGGCGCTCAGTTCCCCGCCCAGTATCAAAACCAACTCTTCATTGCCGAGCATGGTAGCTGGAACCGCTCGGCGGACGCGGGACACACCGGTCACCGCATCACTATTGCCCGAGGCGAAACCGATGACTTGCAGGCAGAGACCTTCATAGAGGGTTGGTTGCAAAACAATCAAGCCTGGGGCCGGCCGGCCGATTTGCTCTTTCTCCCGGATGGCAGCCTGCTGATTGCCGATGACCTGGCCAACGTCATTTATCGCGTCACCTTTGACCCGACGGTAGCAACCGTTCGCCAAGCGCTGCCTATGCCTGCGTCGTGAGTCTTGGGTCGCAAGACCTTGCGTCGATCCAAAGACCCGTCAAGATATTCCTAGCCTTGCCGACCAGCGAGCAACTGTTTCAGCTGATCCTTGCCATGTATTTCTTGGTTTGCGCGCACTATACCTTTCCTAACTTTGGCGGTTATGACCTCACGCTACCCGCGAATTATGTGGCTTGGATGATGATGTCGATCCTGATTGGGCTGGGGCTATGGCAGTGGGCTGGGGCTATGGCAGTGGGCGCGAGCGCGGACCCTGATGGTTACCCCCCAACTGATCTTTTTTTGGCTGGACGGCGTTGTTCTAACCCTGCCCCTGCCCCTGCTCGCGCCAGGCATTGAGGACGTGTCGCTCGCGGGCCCTAGGCGACTTTGAAGCGGCAGGTGCCAAACTAGCTGAAGCGCGGTATTTGTTTGGTGATAAAGATGATTTACGACCCTTTATCGACCTCGATTGTTACGCGCGGCTTCAAATCCAGTAACCCAGCCAGCGCTTGCGCCTTCGGCCTAGGATATGACTTGACCACGTCGGTCCATATCCAACCCCAGCGTATCGCAAGCCTTTGCTACGCACCTCAGGCTTTTTCGTTTCGTTCCTAAAACAATCCGAAGAACCGTCTTTTGAATTTTCGCTCGCAGCCCTTGAGCTGCTGATCAAAGGTTTTCGCCCGAGCCTCCACTTTTTTGGCCACTTTCAGAAGCCAAGGTTTACCTTGATGCGTTCCCTTGGCAAAGCCACCCTGGCCTTCGTGATAGGACAAATACAGGTTCTGAGCATCCGTTTTTTCGATGCCATTTTTTGATGCTGATTGGTCGATATACCAACCAATGAAATCGGTGGCATCCTTAAAGTCGGCTCGATCAGCCGACCATCGACCCGTCGAGCGGCGATACGTGTCCCAAGTGCCATCAATGGCTTGGGCGTAACCTTTGGCAGATGCCGGCCTCGGACCCGGAAACACCCAAAAAATCTTTGTTCGAGGTGGCTTGGCCTTTGCCTTGAAACTCGATTCCTGGTGAATTACCGACATCATCACCGGGACCGTCGTGCCCCAGCGTTTCGCCGACTTATTGGCGGCTTTATACCAACTGCGCTGCTCACTGAATATGTCGCAAATGTTATCAATATTGGACGGCTGCTTCGCCGTACAGCTTGCAAGCAACACCCCGACAACCACCAACATCACACTCGAGAAATGACGTACGTTTAGTTTCATAGCAATGGCTCCAGTAATGATCGCAGACCCGTTTCATCGATAATCGGGATACCCAAGGATTCTGCCTTGCTTAATTTTGAGCCTGCTTCGCGCCCGGCGGCCAGTCGCGTCGTTTTCGCAGAAACAGAACCGGCAACTTTAGCGCCCAAATCCTGTAATTGGGTTTTAAGCGCCGATCGCGTGAACGTATCGAAGGTCCCGGTGATCACCCAAGTCTGCCCAGCCAACGGCGCCGGCTGATCGTCAAGCACATCCGACTCAGGCCAAACTACGCCAAGTTGAACCATTCGCTCAATCAGGCGCTGATTATTGGCATTGCTGAAATAAGCGAATATTTGCGCGGCAACTATCGGCCCCACATCGGGTACTGCAACAAGGGCTACATCATCCGCCGCCATCAAGGCCGTCAAACGCGGGAAGGCTCGGGCGAGCGAAGCCGCCGTCGCCTCACCCACTTCAGGAATTCCGAGCGCATAAATAAACCGGTTCAGGCTGGTGGTTTTTGAAGCGTGGATGGCGGCAATCAATTTTTTAGCGGAAGTCGGCGCGAACCGCTCTAAGGATAAAAGTTGTTCGTATTCGAGCGCATATAAATCTGCCGAATTTTGGATCAAACCGGCCTTCATCAACTGCTCAACAACTTTGCCGCCCAGTCCATCAATATCCATGGCCAGGCGAGACACAAAATGTCGGATCCGCTCTTTTTGCTGAGCGGGGCATCCCAGATCATTCGTACACCGCAGAATCACCTCATCCTCACGCTGCACGAGTTCACTTTGGCACTCGGGGCATTGCAGCGGACGCACAATCGGGCTTGAGTCCAAACCCCGGGGACTCGCCGCCACCCGAATCACCTTCGGAATGACATCGCCGGCGCGCTCGATAATTACTTCATCCAACAGGTGCAGACCCAGCCGCTTGATTTCATCAAAGTTATGCAGTGTGGCATTCGAGATGACCACTCCACCGACCTGTACCGGATCAAGCCGGGCAACGGGCGTTATCGCGCCGGTTCGACCGACTTGAAACTCAACATCCAATACTCGGGTTCGACCTTGCGCTGCGGGAAATTTCCCAGCAATTGCCCAGCGCGGAGTGCGCGTTAAAAACCCGAGCGCTGCCTGGCTTGCAAGCGAGTCTACCTTAAAAACGACGCCGTCTATTTCATAGGCAAGTGTGGCTCGGCGTTGGGCCAGGGCGTCAAAGTACGCTTGGCAGCCCGAGGCATCGTTGACCTGCTCGATATCCGGATTGATTCGAAAACCCCAGACCCTGAGCTGCTGCATCAGGTCAAAATGCTCGCTCGGCAAGTTGCCGCCCTCAACAAGGCCCACGCTGTAAGCAAACATCGTCAATCGGCGCTTCGCGGTTAATCGGCTGTCGAGCTGCCGCATTGAGCCAGCTGCGGCATTGCGCGGATTGGCAAATGGTTTTTCGCCTTGCTCGATCAGCGCTTGATTAAGGTCATTGAAAACTGCTTTGGCGAGATAGACTTCACCCCGGACCTCTAGGCGATCAGGAAAGTCCTCGCCCTGCAAAACCAATGGTACCGCCTCGATAGTTCGAGCATTCATCGTGACGTCTTCGCCGATTAAGCCATCCCCTCGCGTCGCCGCACGGATAAACCTTCCATCTTCATACAATAAACTGATGGCGACGCCGTCGATCTTAGGCTCTGCACAATAGCGGACGTGCTCCTGCCCAAGGCGGTCCGCCACCCGCTCATGAAAGTCAGCGATATCTACTGTGTTGAAGGCATTATCCAAAGACAGCATCGGCAACTCATGCTGGATTTGCGTAAACCCGGCGAGGGGCGCCGAACCCACCCGTTGGGTCGGCGAGTCTCGGGTCAGTAAGTCTGGATGGGCTTTTTCGAGTGCTAAGAGCGCCTGAAACAGTTGGTCGTACTCAAAGTCCGCAATAATCGGCGCGTCTAACGCATGGTACTGATAGTTGTGGTGATGCAGCGCCGCTTTCAACACCTCTATGCGGCTGAGCACATCGGGGGTCATAGTGCCTTGGCGCGTCGAAACTGAAATTCTTGAACGGTTTGTCTTAAGTGGGCGATGGTTTGCTCAGTGACCGCACTGCGGCGATCATCACACAGCTGCGCCCCTAAATCCTCCGCCAGATGGGCCGCGGCTAACAACAGTTCCTCAAACACAGCCGGTGCTTCCTCGCATTCATGGGCGCACATAAAGATTATGACACCAGGAGTCGTAAGTGTATTCATCGATGCAATGTCGAAAATCCCTGGCTCAACCGCATTGGCCAAGCTGATCTTCGGGTACCCAGCAGCATCCAAACGATGAAAAATAGACTTGTCACCATATTCAAAACCTTGCTCCATCAAGCTTTCGAGTAATGGTTGGCCGGATAGATCACCCAACACATTTAGTACTAAAAACAGCGTTTCCTGCTGCGCCGACTCCGATGTCATTTCCGAAGCACTCCCTGGAGACTGCTCAGCCGTTGACGCATCAGCAAGGGGCTCGCCCGTCTTCGTGGCTTCATTTGTGTCGCGAGACGCATCACTGGCTTTTCCAGCTGAATTTTCTTCAGCCGTTTTTGCCGCAGATTGACGCACTCGCGCCTGTGCTGGATCAGAGACAGGAATCTGTGACGAGCCGACCTTTACTACCCGAGCGCCACCATTGGGCAACTCTGCCTTTAAATCGATCACATCTTTACCGCTACCGGATTCTGATGCCGTTGAGGCGAACCGCTTATCCAGCTTCAGTGGCAATCGATCGCTACCGAAGTACTGCACCCAAAAGCCATGGGCCAACACGGCCACAATCACGAGACCTAATATTAAGAACAGCCATTCTTGCAATTCCAGTTCCACAATGACCTCTCTTTTGACGTCTTTGCCGCTTATCTGTTTTGCTCAACCCGCAGCAGTCTACTCGCTTGCGTTCAGGTCGATGTGTTCTGCGACCCCTTTTGGGTTGGCCGACTTCCCCTACACCAATACCGGCTGCTAACCGCGAACGGCCGGCACAATTCTTATGGGTGCTCTGCTAACAGTATTTTTATCAACTGTTTATAACACCTGCTTAAAACACCTGCTTAAAACACCTGTTTATAACGCCCGTTTACAGCACTCGTTTACAGCGTTCATTTACAACATCTGTTTACAGCAAATTTTGCTCTACCGCGCTTTTAAAGGACCTACTTCTAAACAGTATCGCGTCCAACCTCAGATTTTCTTGAAAGCAGCAGATCCACTCTAGACCGCCGACATCGCAACCGCTTCTTCAACATCGACAGACACCAACCGCGACACCCCAGGCTCATGCATTGTGACGCCCATTAATTGCTCTGCCATTTCCATTGCCACTTTGTTGTGCGTGATATAGATAAACTGAACGGTACGCGACATCTCTTTGACCAGCTCGGAATAGCGCATGACATTCGCATCGTCCAATGGGGCATCCACCTCATCCAGCAAACAAAAGGGTGCTGGATTCAAACTGAAAATTGAAAATACCAAAGCTATAGCGGTCAGCGCTTTTTCCCCACCAGACAACAGATGAATACTGCTGTTGCGTTTACCGGGCGGTCTTGCCATCAAGGCGACGCCCGTGTCGAGAAGGTCTTCACCCGTCATTTCTAAATAGGCGTGCCCACCCCCGAATAGCTTCGGAAAAAGCTGCTGGAGCTTGGTGTTAACCAGATCGAAAGTCTCTTTAAATCGCGTGCGAGTTTCAATATCAATTTTTCGAATCGCCATCATCAGCGTATCGAGGGCTTTCTCTAAATCATCATTTTGCGCATCCAAATACGCTTTGCGCTCGGCTTGTACTTTGTATTCCTCGATGGCGGCTAAATTAATGGCGCCCAGTCGCTGAATGCGGTTCTCTATTTTCGTGAGCTCGGTTTCCCAGACTGTGATGTCCGCGTCTTCCGGCATGGCGTTTACGACATCCTCTAACACAGCGCCCGCCTCTTTAAGAACGTCTTCAATCGTGCTGCGCTTAACATCCAAGGTTTGGAATTCTAATCGGGCCTTCTCGAGCTGCCCCCGCACCTGATCGACACCCTCTTCAAACTGCGCCCGCTGACTTTCATTGCTGCGGATATCAAATTCAATCTTCTGCGCAACCTGACGACCCGCCAGCAATTCGGCTTCAATGACCTGTCGAGTCTGAAGTCGCTGCTGCAAATTTGCTTGCAGCTCTGTCGTCGGCTCGGCAAGCGCTGCAATATCCGCTTCAAGCGTTTGCTTGCGCTCAACCAGGCTCGTCTGCCGCGCGGTTAAACGCGTAATCGCTTGACCTGTTGCGGCTAACTGCGCCGTGAGATTTTGCGTTCGCAGCGCCAATTGATGATTTGCGTCCCGATCCGCTTGCGCTTTCTGCCGTAGCGTCACCAAGGCTTGTTGAGCGCTGTGCCGTTGCTCAGCCAACTCAGAACGGGTGGCCTCAACGCCTTCCATCTCGTCCATGGCACCGCCCAATCGAGACCGAGCAGCTTGTAATAAGACCGAATCGGTCTCGAGTTGCGCCTGTGAATTTGTGATTTCTCGATCGGCTCGTTCGAGTTCTGACGCAATTTGTTCTGCTTGGATGCGCTTAGCTGTTAACCGGGCTCTCGTTTCGCCATAAGCTCGCTGCTGCTCGGCGAGACGGCTCTGCAAGGCGTCGCGATCTTGTTCTAAGACGGTCAAGTTAATCGCGCCAGCCGCTAATTCTTCATCGGTTGTGTCAATGAGCGTTTCTAAGGCTTCAATTTGCGCAATCAAACTGGTGAGCTCTTTTTGTCGCTGAAGCACGCCGGCCGTGGCATCTTTATCGGCGCTCACGCGAATCCAGCTCGCCCCCATCCACAGGCCATCTCGCGTGACGACTGATTCCTCTGGCGCAAGATTTTCAGCCAGACTTAAGGCATCTTCTAAGTCTTCAGCGACATAGACGTGGCCTAGCCAAGCAGACAGTTCTGCGCTCGACTGGATTTTCGCAGCAAGCGAGACCCGCGCGTCGCCTGCCGCAACCAGCGTGCGTGTGTCCGACATTCCCAGAAGGGTTATGGCGCCTTGCGTCAATCGCGCGACCGCTGGGGACAATTCTCGAAGATTACTGACAAGAATTCCTTGTAACGCATCCCCAAGGACCGCTTCCACCGCGTCTTCCCAGCCCGCTTCAACTTCTAGCGACTCGCCGACCCGAAGAGCTGATTCAAGTCCCTGCTCGCTGACCCAAGCCGTATCATCGCCAGCCTGACCCAGGGCCGCTTGCTGTAATGCATCGAGGGCGGCACGTCGGCCGGCAAGATGCTGCATTTCGCTGCGCTGCTCGTTCAGGGTACGTGACAATTGTTCGTTTTGGACTCGCTGATTTTGCAGCTGGCTCGCCAACCCGTCAAATTCCGATTGAATGCGCCCAACTTGTTCCTCTTGGGTTTCGATCATGGCTTCTAACGGACCAATTTCTTCCGCCACCGCCTGTTCACTGAGCCGCGTTTTATCATCACCTACCGTTTTGAGCCGCTGATTTAAGCGTTGCAGCGAATCTTCGAGCAACGCAATTTTTGATTGCTCTATTTCACCGGCCTGCGCCACCTTGGCCGCCTCCGAGGTAAATTGATCCCAGCGCTGTTGCAATTCCGCCAAATGATGCTCGGCCATTTCCAGCTGTTCTTTCGAGGCCATCTCGGAGTCGCTCAGAGCAGTTTGCTCCGGCGCCAGACGCTCGAGTTGCTCCGCCAAATCGCTAATCAGCGCTTCATCACTCCCCAAGCTCGCAACGGTTTCTGTCCGCTCCTGATCGGTCTGGCGCAAGCTATCAGCAAGGGTTCGAGCGCGCTCTGATTGGTACTGAATACTTTCTTCTATGCGCGCGATCTCAGTGCCTTCATCATAGAAGCGCTGCTGGACCTCAGCGAGGGTGTCATTTGAGCCAATCAATTGATCCCGTAAGGCCACAATATCAGCCTCAACACGGCGTTGGTCACTGATCCGGGCTTGTAATTCAATTTCAAATTGATCGATCTGTTGCTGCTGAACGCCAGCCTTCTGATCGAGATTTTGCCACCGCAGCGCCGAAAGCTGTGCACTGACCTCGCGCTCTTCCTTTTTAAACTCGGTATAACGTTCGGCATTTTTAGCTTGGCGCTCTAAATGATGAATCTGCCGCTCGAGTTCCTCGCGTAGATCGGTTAAGCGATCAAGGTTGTCTCGAGTGTGTGCGATTCGACGTTCTGTTTCTTTTCGGCGCTCTTTATATTTTGAAATGCCAGCCGCTTCTTCGAGATAAACCCGCAACTCCTCGGGTTTAGCCTCGATCAATTGACTAATCATGCCCTGCTCAATGATCGAGTAGCTTCTGGGCCCCAAACCGGTCCCCAGGAAGATATCGGTAATGTCTTTGCGCCGACACTTAACACTATTCAAAAAATAGCTGGACTGGCCATCCCGCGACACTTGCCGTTTTATCGAGATTTCAGAATACGCGGCATACTCGCCGGTTAATCGGCCAGCGGAATTGTCAAACAGGAGCTCGATGGTGGCCTGGCCAACCGGCTTACGGTTACTGGCTCCGTTGAAGATGACATCGGTCATCGACTCGCCGCGTAAATTCTTGGCGGAACCCTCGCCCATGACCCAACGAATCGCATCAATAATATTTGACTTACCGCACCCGTTTGGGCCCACAACGGCGCATAGATTATTGGGGAATGGCACGGTTGTGGCATCCACAAAAGATTTGAATCCGGCCAGTTTTATCGCTTGAAGTCGCATCCTAGAATCTTACTGCAATGCTCCATTAAGCGAAACAAAAAGATCGAAACGCGGTACTATTTACCCTTCAAAACCGAACATGCACTGACCCATTGACCGCCGATCAATTTCGGCTGATTTGACCTTCGTCGCGCCACCGGATGCCGGCCCTGTCCCGTTCAACCCTATAGGTTCCTTATGTTGAAACGCCCTAAACTCTCGACCCAGACCCCAGAGTCTCGAGTGCCCGAAAATCTGCAAATCAAAGATCTCAGCGACTGGCTTGTAAATTACGAGGCGCAACAGCCTTTTGTTGTTGACGGCGGCGCCGCGAGAATTCGCTACCAAGACCCTGAAAGCCCAGACCAAACCCCGCTTGCCTTTTTGGGAATCCATGGCTTCTCGGCTTGTCGTCAGGAAACCGCGCCGGTTACCCAACGGTTAGCAGAAGACTTCAAAGCGAACTTGATCGAAGTGCGGCTAGCAGGTCATGGACTGACTGAAAGCGGCATGGATTGTCCTGCTGAAGACTGGTTAGCGAGCGTGGTGGACAGCTATGATCTTGCTTGCCGATTGGGCGAGCAGGTGATCTTAGTCGGCACCTCGACGGGCGCGCCCTTGGCTTGCTGGGCGGATCGTCAACTGCAGCAACGCTATAAAGCGCCCTTTGCCCACCTCTTTATGGCCCCAAACTTTAAAATCAACAATCCCTTCGATTTCCTACTCACCATGCCCTTTGCAGAGTCGATCGTGCCACGATTATTGGGCAGGACCCACAGCTGGACCCCTGAAAACGATGCCGCCGCGCGATATTGGACCAGCACCTACGATATTCAAGCCGTGATCGAAATGCAGAAAGTGGTGGATTGGTTCAGGGCACAACCAACACCTGCCTGGACCACCCCCATGGCCATGATGGTCATGGATAACGATCCCACTATCTCCGCCAAGGCGGCGAAACAGGTTTTCCAGCGATGGCAGACCGACGATAAAGCACGACTTCCCATACTGACCGAACCCGACGCCATTGCGCACGTCTTCGCCGGAGATATTGTGGCCCCGAACCGAACCGAACAAACCATCGAGGCGTTTTCCGGCTTCATACAATCCTTGAAGGACCAACCGAAACACCGCCATTAACGGCGGCCCCACACTTTAAGCGATGCTCGAAAGCAGGCACCTAGAGGCGTAAAATATGAAATCCTTCAACCACAACACCGCTCATATCATCCAGGCGCTTTTTCGGGCTCGTTGGCGAACCTTGCACCGGCACACGGCGCTGGGCCTGATGGTTTTAATCATCAGTAGTTGCGGTGAAACCGATCAACCCGATGCAACCAACGTTTCCGACCTACCTGTGCCGCCCAGTTATCCGATAACCCGGACGAGTGATCATCAAGACACTTATTTTGGGCAAACCATTCAAGACCCTTACCGATGGCTGGAAGATGATCAAAGTAATGAGACCGCCACCTGGGTGATCGATCAAAACCAAGTGACCCAACGCTATCTGTCACAGATTAGCTATCGCGAGCCTATTCAAAAAGCGCTCACCGAGCTCTGGCACTATCCTCGGATATCAGCGCCCTTCAAAGAAGGCGACTGGGTCTACTTCTATCAAAACACGGGATTGCAGAATCATGCTGTCTTAATGCGACAGAAGCCAGATCAAGCGCCTGAAGTGTTTTTAGATGCCAATACGCTAAGCGACAACGGCACGATCTCGATTGGCCAGGTTGCCTTTTCAAAGTCGGCTCAATTGAGTGCCTACTCGCAATCCAAAGCCGGTAGCGACTGGCGCAGCATCCACATTTTGGATACGGCCACAAAGCAAGCGCTCGAGCCACCACTGCAGAACGTAAAGTTTTCAGGTATCACTTGGCTTGGAGACACGGGTTTTTACTATTCAAGCTACCAAAAACCAGACGGCAGTGCGCTGACGGCGCAAGTTGACGACCATCGATTGTATTTCCATCGTCTCGGCACCTCTCAACTCGATGATGAGCTCATCTATGGCGGCCCAAAAGATGAAAAACGGCGTTATGTGAGTGCCGACTTAACCGAGGACCAACGTTACTTATCCATCCAAACGGCGCAAACCACTGCCGGTAATACCCTGTTTATCAAAGACCTGAGCCAGCCTGACAGCCCCTTCATTGAACTCAAGACTGAGGAACATGCCGAAACTCGCGTGATTGAAAGCATCAATGAGACGCTTCTGCTGTTCACCAGCCATGGCGCGCCCAATGGCCGCCTGGTTGCGCTGCGTTTAGATCAACCGGAACCAGCTGCCTGGACCGACATCATCCCAGAACACACGTCCCCGCTCCGCGTTTCAACCGGCGCAGGATACCTGTTCGCACACTATCTGATGGACGCCCGATCCCGACTGTATCAGTACCGTTACACGGGTGATCTGGTAAGAGAAATTCCGTTACCCGAACCGGGCTCCGCAAGCCTCCCTTTTGGAAAAGACACCGATGAAACGGTTTACTACACGTTCAGCAACTACAAGCAGCCGAGCACGATTTACGCCTATAATCCCGAATCTGGTAACGCGCGACGCTACTTCAAACCGGACATTCGCTTCAATCCCGATGATTACGAAACCCATCAGGTTTTCTATAGTAGTCCCGATGGGACCCAGGTCCCCATGACCCTTACCTACAAAAAGGGTCTGAAGCGAGATGGTAACAATCCCACTTTGCTCTACGGATACGGCGGCTTCGACATCAGTATCACGCCTGGCTTTAGCACAACGACCGCCCTTTGGCTGAGTTTGGGCGGTGTCTATGCCGTGCCCAATATCAGAGGCGGCGGCGAGTACGGCAAAAACTGGCATATTCAAGGCACCCAACATCAAAAACAAAACGTGTTCGATGATTTCATTGCCGCCGCGGAATACCTGATCGATGAGCAATACACCAAGGCCGACTACCTCGCCATAAGTGGTCGCTCCAATGGCGGCCTCTTAGTTGGGGCCGTCATGACTCAGCGGCCGGACCTTATAAAGGTTGCCTTGCCCGGCGTCGGCGTCCTAGACATGCTGCGCTATCACACCTTTACCGCAGGTGCTGGCTGGTCTTTTGATTACGGCCGAAGTGATGACAGCCGCGAGATGTTCGAAACCTTGCTCAGTTACTCGCCCTTGCACAATCTAACGCCCGGCACGCGTTACCCAGCCACATTGATTACAACCGGTGATCACGACGATCGCGTAGTGCCCGCACACTCCTTCAAATTTGCCGCCACGCTGCAGAGCGCTCAGAGTGGCCCAGCACCCACATTGATTCGAATCGAAACCGATGCCGGTCACGGCGCCGGCACCTCCATCGAAAAACGCATTGCTCAAACGGCGGACAGCTTGAGCTTTACGCTCTTTAATATGGGGATTACCAACCTTGAGGTTCAACATGACGAGTGAGTTCAGGATCGGTCTCATTTCAGACACCCACATGCCGGGCGCCCTAAAAACGTTATGGCCTGGGGTGTTCGATTTCTTTTCTGGCTGTGACGCCATTTTGCATGCGGGCGACCTGCATACACTGGACGTTGTTAATGCCCTCAGTAATGTTGCGCCAACCTATGTCGCACTCGGTAATGGTGATGAAGGCCTGACCGATCCGCGCCTTGCTGAACATTGGCTCCTTGACTTTGGCGACACCCAAGTGGGTATGATGCATCACTGCCCGTCCCCTGAACGAAAACCGGAAGCGGTGATCAAAAAACAGGTCTTGAAACGAATGAAGACGCTGCCCGACATCCTCGTTTTTGGGCACACCCATTTTGAGTCGATTACCGAAGTTGGCTCGATGGTGCTAATCAATCCAGGCTCACCCACCCTGCCTCACAATCAAACCTTGAGGCCGGGCACCCTTGGCTCGATCACCCTTAAAGCGGGTCTTGCCGATTTTGCGTTGTATCAAATTGAGGACGGTGAGGTCGTGCCGCACCCGACCATTGCAACCCTGACTCGAGCCTCCACAAGCGTTGCGATATCGGTATAATGCTCGCAGGCTACAAAGCCTGTTTACAACCCGTCACCAGAAAAAGCTGAACTATTTTGATACTCGATTTACACACCCACTCCATCAAATCTGATGATGGTCGCGCCAAGGTCGAAAATTACTGCCAATGGATTCGAGCGCGGGAACTCCCAATCGACGGCATCGTGTTAACAGAACACCGACAGTTCGATTTTGAGTCAGACTACTCTGAATTGGCCAAAACAAATGATCTGGTTATTTTAAAAGCCAGCGAGGTTGAAACTGAATATGGTCACGTGCTGGTTTATGGCGTAACTGAGGCCCTAACCCAAGCATTCGATTTTGGCAGTATCAATAATGTCCTCGAGGAGGTCATCCAAGCTGCGAACGATCACGGCGCCATCGCAGTGCCTTGTCATCCTGGCCGGCCGAAGGTGGGTATGTTTGCGCATACCGAGGCGCTTGGCATTCCACAGGGCGTGCAAATCGTTGAGGTCTACAACGGCGGCAGCCGCGACGATGAAGATCAAATTGCCCTCGACGGCGCCGCCGCGCAAGGCTACTTCGGAATCGGCGGCAGTGATTCGCATATCGTCTCCCACGTTGGTCGTTGTGCAACCCGGTTCACGGAGGACATTGCAACCATGGACGACTTGGTTGCAGCTCTAAAAGCCGGTAATTTCGAGGCCATTACCCTAAAAACACGATAACCCGAACACCAGGACGACCCCTATGGATGCTGATATTCAGGCGATCAGAGATCAATTTCTCGGTCAGGCATTCGATGAGAAGCAATTCGAGATCGAACCCAACGTTACCGCGGAGTACGCGCGACTCTGCGGAGAGACGCTGCCAAAGTTTACTGACACAGAAGATCCCGATTTTCAGGCATCACCAACCTTTGTGGCGAGTTTAAGCGGCGGACGTTCGCTGCCAGCTGGATTTCCACGATTTGGTCTCGGCATGGATGCGGGCAAAGGCATTGAGTGTCTGCAACCGGTGCGTCCCGGTCAACCGCTCATTGGCAAAACCCACCTTCACGACATTTATACCAAGACTGGCCGCAGCGGCCGAATGATTTTTGTCGTGGCTCGCCTCGCTTTTTTTGACGAAGCGGGCAATCACCTGGCCAATTCAGATAGTCGAATTGTAATGCGGGAGAAGAGCGCATGACGGTCCACTGCATTGAAGACGTAGAATTCGGCTCGGATCTGCCGGCCTTCATTCCGGATACTTCGCTGGCCAAAGGCGCGCAATTTGCCAAGCTCATTGGTTGGGATGGACCGCGCTTTAACGATCACGAGGGCGCCCGTAAAGAGGGTTTACCCGGCGCAATGATTCCCGGGGTGATGAGCCAAGGCTTTCTGGTTGCGATGATTCACCATTGGGCGCCGAGTGCCAGCATCATCAACATTGATACCGTGTTTCGAGCGCCGGTCATGGCGGACGAATCCCACACTATTAGCGGTGTCGTGACGGACATTGACCCGGATGCGGGCACGGTAGAGATTGACTTAACGGTCGCGAATACCAAGCAAGAAACCCGGGTTTTTGGCACTGCTACCATTGGCCTCAAGGCCGGGGCTGACTAACCTCGTTCAACAGGCGCATGTTCAGCCCGAGCCCCTACTCTTGACGCCACATCGCGAGTCGGCGGGCTACCATGGCGCCTTCCCAAAACGCCGCTCGATACTGCGAGCCAAATGCTCGCGCAACCTAGGCGGGTTTAAACAACGGGATACACAAGTCGTCGTGCTCTTCCCATTCAATCTCAAGCGGCATACCAATCGAGACTTCGGTGAGCGGGTCTTCGACCCCAACAATATTGCTTAGAATCCTGGGCCCTTCTTCAAGATCCACCCAGGCCACCGCATAGGGTACCTGATTCCGAAAAAACGGATGATAGCTCTGACGAACAACACTATAGGTATAGACCGTCGCGCGGCCTGATGCCACCTTCCATTCAAGCTCGCCCTCCAAGCAGCCCGTGCAATGTCTCCGGGCGTAAAACACAACCGTTGCGCACTGTTTACACTGCTGATAGCGGAATTCTTTTTCTTTGGTACCAGCCCAAAAAGCTTGCGTGTCGAACTCATCCGACCTCGGTAGCGGTCTCTTTGGTTCGTTCATCTTAATCTCTCCCTAAAATGATGGTGCCCGCCGCATGACGACTACCCAGCATGCCGCCATTGCCATGAGCGACCGCCAATTTCGCATCCGCAACCTGAGACGTCGACTCGCCGCGCAATTGCCGAGTCGCTTCTAACAACAAAAAGATGCCGCGCATGCCAGGATGGTTTGAGGATAATCCGCCGCCATCGGTATTGAGTGCCGGGCCATCGTTCGGGCGATCAAACCGAAGCCTGCCGCCTTCGACCCAACGGCCGCCCTCACCCTTCGGACAAAAGCCTAGATCTTCCAAAAGCGCCAGAACCGTAATACTGAACGAATCGTAGATCATGGCGATGTCCATCTCACCAGGTGACACCCCTGCTTCTAAAAATGCCTGTGGACCGGATTGCGCTGCAGCGCTTGTCGTGATGTCCCCGCCGCTCATGGGGTACTTGGTTGCCTCGCCCGAGCCTAAGATCCACACAGGATCTGTTCGGCAATCCCGGGCGACGTCCGGCGAGGCGATCACCACCGCGCCACCGCCATCTGAAATCATGCAGCATTCTAATAAATGTAGGGGGTCTGCAATCATGCGAGAGTTCACAACATCAGAAATGGTGGTCTCCCGGATATCCAGAAATTCCAAATCTTCCATCGCACGAACCGCTTCAGGATTGCGCATGGCATGCATCCTCGTGGCCACTGATATCTCTGCCAACTGCTCGCTGGTCGTGCCGTACTGGTGCATATGCCGGTGGGCAACCATGGCGTAGTTCGCAATCAAGGTCATCCCCGCATAGGCATCCATGTTTTCTGCTGGGTGCATGGACGCTCCGCCTCGGCCGCCCACTCCGATCGCACGAGCATTGCTGTGCGCGGTTGAACCATAGGTTAAAAGTGCAACCTTGGCTTTGCCTGCGCGAATATCACGTCGTGCATGGGCTGCGTGAAACTCGTAGCTACTGCCACCCACATTGGTAGTATCGATCACATTCGGCGACAGACCGAAATACTCCGCCATAGTCAGCCCGGCCATACCACCGGCTTCTCCAGCATCATAAATGGCATCCACATCTGACCAATTCAGCCCCGCATCTTTCAAAGCCCGACTTGCGGACTCAGCTTTAATCTGTAGCGGACTGACCTCGCCTTCTACGTCCCGGCTTGGGTACTCATGTATACCGACAATGGCGGCGTCTCGATCTTGACTCATTGTGTATCCTTATTAACCAATCTGTTACTCAACAGCTGCGGTTTGGCCTTCTTCTCAACGCCATCGCTACAATTCAACCATGGCCCTTTTAACCCAAACTTTAATGCACCCGCCTGCGTCCTGGCAACGCCGCGCAGGCCAAACCCAATCCGACGCACATCCCTTATTGATGACTTTTATCCTCAGGTGCCCCTTTATATCACAACCGGGCTATGGCAGATTAGCCGTTTACTTTCAAAGAGAGTCTCATGCCGATCATCTGTTTAACTGGCGGTATTGCTGCTGGCAAATCTACCGCGGCCCGCTACTTTGCGACGCGCGGCGCTAAGATTATTGATGCCGACCAATTGGGTCATGCGACCTACGAGGCGGGCACTGCCGCAAATGACCGTCTCGTTGAGACGTTCGGCGCCGCTGTTCGCGCGGAGAACGGCGGCATTGATCGTAAAGCGCTCGGGGGCATGGTCTTTGGCAAACCCGAAGCTTTGAAGCAGCTAACCGACATTGTTTGGCCGGAGATTCGATTATTGGCGGAGACTCAAACGCAAAACTTGCTTGAAGAAGACCCATCCGCAATTGTCATCCTAGAAGCCGCCGTCTTGTTTGAGGCAGGCTGGGAGGATATCGGAGACGCCACCTGGGTCGTGATTGCCGAGCCGGAAGTTGCCATTGCGCGCGCTATGGCACGCGATGGCTTAACGCGTGAGGCCGTTGAAAAGCGGCTCAGCAGCCAGTTAAGCAACGCCGACCGAGCCGCACGGGCGGACCTTGTAATCGAAAACAATGTTTTGGAAGCCGAATTTATCGCGGCGTTAGATGCGGCGTGGTTAGGGATCGCGCCAAGAAACGATTAAACTCGTGCCCTACTGCCTTCATCCGAGTAAGACTCCATGAGCACCCCTGACTTCTTGGTTGTTTTTAGCGGCGCGGCCCTCGACGGCTTTGAGCCGCTTGCGGTTCAAGCTCAGGTTGAAGCTGCTTTGCAACTCACTGAGGACCAATCTGGAAAATTATTTTCAGGCAAGCCAGTGGTCATCAAACGGACTCAGGATAAAACCGAAGCCCTAACGCTAGCGCAAAAACTCAAAAAATTGGGCGCAGACGTCAGCGTTCGGATCGCGCCTAAACCGGATGCTGCATCTAAAGCAGTGCAGCCAACTGAACCACCCGCTGCCAAATCCCACGAGGCAACCCAAGCACCAAGCCTAACCATCCGTGAGCCGATCCATGCTGACTCGCATTCAACCAATAACGGCTTGAGCCTTGCTGAGAACGACGGCTTTATTGTGCCACCAGCTGCGCCCGCGCCCGTCCCGGACCTAGACTTATCAGGGCTATCAGCGTTAACCGATTTTGATGAACCCTTACAAGCGCCAAAAGCGCACGCAGCTCCCGAGCTAGACCTATCCAGCATGAGCGTTAAAGACAACGACGGCAGTCCACTGGTGGCAGCAGCACCCGAGGTTGCGCCCAGTGTGGCTGTCCCGGACTTTGATCTGGATGCGCCTGGTGCATTGCTTGAAACCGTTGGTTTGCCAGACCCAGTCGCTATGCCAGATGTATCGAATTTGACCGTCAAGCCATCTGACGGTGAACTATTAGAAAGCCACGAACGTCAAAATACTGCACCAATAGTTGTCGATACCTCGAGACTGACCATAACGGATGATGCATAACACTGCCTGCGCAGTTCGCTTTCTGACGCGCACGGCTTTTGCGCGGACGCTCAGGCGGCTTAAGTATGATCACGGTTAAGCAAGGCACCCATTTATGGGTGCCTGATTTTGTACAAATGCGTAATTTTTGACCTCGAAACACCGCAACTGCCGAACGTCGAAGGTCAGGATGTTGAGGCCTTGGTATAATTTACGCTGAGTGGCGGTGCATTTTCTTTGCCTGCGATCCCCACAGAACCCGATGCAAAGAAATCAGCCCGATCAGCTCGCAAACCCGCAAGGGCATTCCGAGGTGAAGCGCCTGGTTTAGGTTAAAGATTTTAAAGCAAGCCTTTTAAAATCTCCTCAAATAAACGTGCAACTCTTGCAGATCGATTTTATCAAGCATGACTCAAGCGGACTTTATAAAACCCAGAAAGCAACGTCTAACAAATCGCGAAACAATTAAACTGCTCAACCTCTAAAAGTTGAAAACCATCACCCGGATAACAGTAAAACGGTAATGTCAGCTCGTTTATTACGTTAACGCCTCAATAACCATAACTCTAAAGATCATTGCAAACAGGCGATCGGTGAATGCTTTGAGCGCAGCCCACCGTCCTCGGCCGCTCTTGATGAGCAATCCTTCACCGCCCAAAACATTTTTTTTGATAAGCTTAATCACCGATTACGCTGAGCCGCTTATGTCATTTATCCACTCTCTTTCCCATTCGACACCGGAAACACCCCTCTTGAATGACGAACAGGTGGTCACCCGCGTCTTTCAACATATTGATAACGGCACGACCGATCTTGGGGACACGGTCTGGCACGAACCGGTTGCGCATTACCATTCTCAGGCGAGGTTTGACGCTGAGATCGCCCTTTTACGATCACTACCTGTGCCCTTCTGTCCCTCGGCTGCACTACCCGAACCCGGCAGTTACGTCGCGCGCAACGCTGCCGGCACGCCGCTGCTCGTGGTCCGTGGCAACGATGGTGTGGTGCGGGCGTTTATCAACGCTTGTCGGCATCGCGGCATGCAAGTCGCGTCGGGCTCCGGTTGCGCCAAGGCGTTTGTGTGTCCGTATCATGCCTGGACCTATGGCCTTGAAGGGAACTTAAAACACATTCCCGGGCAAGCGGGCTTCCCAAACATAGCCCTCGAGGATAATGGTTTAGTTGAAGTCAGCGCAGCCGAGAAAGGCGGTCTCGTTTATGTCCTGCAAAAGGGTCAAATCGAGCGTGAAATGCTTGAGGACGCCCTCGATTTTTTTACGCCAGATCAAACCATGTTTCAACACACACAAATGGAGGAAGCGGCAAACTGGAAGCTCCTCACAGAGACCCTCTTAGAGGGCTATCATATTAAGGCCCTGCATCGGAATTCGTTTTACCCCTTCGGTCTCGACAATATCAATGTGGTTGAGACCTATGGCGCCAACGCACGGGTTATCTTTCCGTTCCGACGGATTGAAAAACTCAGAGCAATAGCGCCCGAAGCGCGCCGACTCAACGGCACATTAACGTCGGTTTACCATCTATTTCCAAACGCCAGCGTTTCGGTTTTATCAAAACATACCGGCCTAACCATTATGGAGCCGCTGAGCCCCACCCAGACTCAACTGGTTCGCTATCACGTTGTCAATCGGCATCAGGCGAACGCAACGATATCCCTTGAGGATGCGCGCCGGGATGCGGCTTTTGTAACGCAGTCCGGACAAGACGAAGATCGTGAGGCTGCCCGCTCGATTCAGGAGACGGTCACCACGGGCGCAAACAACCACTTAACCTTCGGTTACTTTGAAAAAGCCATCGTCAACTTTCACCAACATTTAAAGCAACATCTTGATCCGTAGAGCTGGGGCGCCCGGCTCGGGTGACCGGCTGAATCACTGTCGGAGCGACGCGGCACCTGAAAAGTCGGACGCATCTGCGTCCAAATTCGAGACTACTTTGGGTGAGTGGGCAGCGCGATTGACGGCTATGAGACATCAAAGTCTTCATGCATTCCGCCCTGACGAAAATAGATGGTGGGCCCACCAGGAATCGAACCTGGAACTAATCCTTAGGAGGGACTGGTTATATCCATTTAACTATAGGCCCGGCAACGCCTTGCAAACGAGACTATATCAGAAACCCTATGTGCCAGCAGCATTGACCCTGCTTGCAGGGCCTAAAACGTGATTGCATCAACACCCATTTCAGGCTTTACTGCCGCCTTTACACGTTAGCCCAAACCCGGTGGGGCATCCATAACAGGCCTAGGCTAACCAACACTGGCCCTAACCCTGACTTTATAGACAAAGGATACTGCTCTGAAACCCGCGCGTTATTACGGTTACCCCCTGCTCGCGGCGGCCTTTGTGGCGCAGTTCGTGTCACTCGGGATCTATAGCTACGTGTTGGGCTCTTTTATGGGACCGATGACCGATGACCTCGCCTGGAGTCGCGCTGATTTCACGTTAACGCGTACGATTGGCCAAATCGTCATGGCGCTCGTCGGCTTTGTCGTAGGCGCCCGGGTCGATGCCGTGGGCGCGCGGCCGATTATGGCGATTGGCGCAGTTATGCTCTCCGTCTCGCTTTATTTCCATAGCGAAGTGGATTCATTGCTGGCCTGGTGGCTACTCAATGGCGTCGCACTCACCTGCGGCTGCGCGATGGTGGGTAATCTTGTGGTCAATGTCACCTTATCTAAATGGTTTGTGCTGAACCGCGGCAAAGCCATCGCGATTGCGGCGATGGGGGTCTCCATGGGGGGGATTGTCATCACCCCATTTATCACTTGGCTGATTGATACCGTCGGCTGGCGGGAGGCTTGGATTTGGCTGGCTGGAATCACCTTTATCATCATGATTCCGGTTACTGCGATGATGCGCAGGCGGCCAGAGGATTATGGCCTGCGCCCAGATGGGTTGACCGAGACAGACTACCTTAGCGATCGGGGCGACAAAGCCCGAGCCGAGGAGGCCAATGCGTTCACGCGCAGTGAAGCGCTCCGATCCTTTAGTTTTTATGCACTGGTGATTGCCTTTGGCTTCTTTTCGATCAACATCGTGGTGCTCTTATTACACACCGTACCGTACCTCACAGACCATGGCTTTAGCCGAACCGAGGCGGCCATGGCGATGGTCATAGCATCGATTCCTGCCATGTTATCCAAGCCAGTGTGGGGCTCGCTGATTGATAAAATGCCGGTTAAACCCTTGGCTGCGGTCTCAGCTGGTCTTTGCGGCGTTGCTTTATTACTCATCGTTACCGCGGTTGAAGCCAATGCCCTGCTCTGGGCTTATGGCGCCTTTGTGCTCTTGGGGCTCGGCTGGGGCGGTATGATCCCCATGCAAGAAGTAATCTGGGCCAGTTTTTTCGGACGCGCCCACATCGGCGCCATTCGCGGCGCCGGGCTGCCCTTTGCGCTCACGCTAAGCGCCTTAGCCCCCTGGCTTGTGGGTTATCACTATGACCTCTACGGCAACTACGTGCTGGCCTTCATCATTGTTGCAGGCCTAAATATGTTGTCCGGCATTTTGATTTACCTTGTACGCCCGCCCAACTTCGATCAAAAACAACCTCATGCAAAGACTGGAGTTAACGCGCCCGATTGAACGCTGGACGCGCGCGCCAGCACGGCCCGTTCAGCTAACGGTCAGGTCTCTGATTTATCATGACCAATTGAATACAGTCCCAAAAAAGGATGACAACAGAATGTTCAAACCGGCCATTACATCATCGTTACTCAGTTTTGCCTTAGGACTTGTTGTTTGGACGACACCTCTGCAAGCCGAGGAATCCCAAGTTCACACCCTGGATGGGATCGAAACGTTAAAGTTATCCGGCGGTCTGACTTTCGAGGTAACTTGCGGCGGTGAGAATTCAGCCACGATTACCAGTGCAGACGCGCGCGCATTCAAGACCGTGCTAAAAGGTGATCGCTTGAGTATCACCCGTAAAAGCTTTCGAAACCTCGTGTCCTTCGGTAAAAGCCGAGACCAAGCGGTCCATGTACACATCCAGCTCGCCGGCGACTTGCCCGAATTGGATCTTACAACGGGCAGCAGCGGCACTGGTCAAACCTGTTCTGCTGCTCAAGACCTATTAGCGGTCAATGCCAGCACAGGCGCACGCCTTGATCTGCTTAACAGCACCTTTGGCGAATTGTCGGTCACCGCCACGACCGGCTCTGACGTCGAAATTCTTGAAACGGTCGAGGCTCGGCAATTATTTGTAAAATTAACAACGGGCAGTCGGTTCTACGGCGGACCAAAATTGCGGGCAACTGCGGCACGGGTTGATGTCACTACTGGCGGGGACGCCAATGTATGCGGCGCAGCCTTAGTGACTGGCAAGACAACTACAGGAGGCGCAGTAAGAGTCTCGAATACCGCGACGGTCGAAGTTGAAACAAGCATCACAGGTGGAGAGGTGCGGCGCGGCGCATGCTGAGCACGCGCTTTTTAGGCGGCACGTTGCCCATTTAGCATTTGGATGACCAATCACCAGCGTAAAGCAGTCGCCTCGCTATTTTCAGCTGCTAACGTTAACCGCTTTTTTCGTGATAATGATGCCGTTTTGCGGTTGCTCAGCGCGGTGGTGTCAGCGCTTTAAGCGCTTGAATTTTTGGCTTCGGTGAAGCTTGAGTTTGGGTTTAGGCTCGGCCTTTTATGGCAGAAATTAAGCATCTTCGGCTGCCAATTCGCCATCCGTTCCACACCCTCAATTCAGCGCACGGACTCAGAATGCCACTCCGCAGGTGATCATGGCGAATCAATCAGATCGAATTAACCAAGATCACAGCATTACAGCGCGCAGGTGTTGTGCGCCAGGCGGGGTGACGCGGCCTATCGCGCTGACCGGATCGGCGCCTCGCCCTGCCAATCGACGGCCGCCGTGCGCACGAAGTCATAAAACCCGAGTAGTTGCGGGCTGGCCTCGTAAATTTCGATAAAGTGCCCCAACGTATCCAGCGCGTCCAAGAACGCAAACTCAACGCCAGAATCAGTAACGGCTCGGGTAACGCGCGGCATACCGTGGTCTTCGAAGTGTTGATAGGACGCCTCTATATCTGTGGTCATCACCGCCATGTGATGCAAACCGCGCTCATGGGCCTGGTAGAGATCCCGAAACGGTGAGGGCCCTTGCGAATCTTGTTGCACAAACTCAACCATGACAGCACCCCATTGCCCGTACGCCGAGCTGTGCACGAAGGGGCACGGCTCGCCGCGATGCTCACCGTGAGCGAGGACAATATTTCGCGACACAAAAAAGGGGCCGGCACCAGTTTGATTGGCCATCGCAATCGCTGCTGCTTCAATATCCGGCACGTGATACGCAACCTGAACAACCGCATGACCGAGAAAATGATGGGCAGCACTCATAGACAATCCTTTTCAGCATCCGGCTGTTGGCGCAGAGCGCGTTTGGTTACGCCAAACACCTTTAACTCCGAACTTTAAAACGAGCCTGTATCCGAGCACAGCTGAGCGGCGTTGGTCAAGCCGGCGCTTGTGTTGAAGCAATAGCGTAAGCGTGGTTTGATGGCTCCGTAAAATAAATTGTCCGCAAAACATAGGAGCGCAAAATGTCCAACAGATTAGAAGGAAAAGTGGCCGCCATAACAGGCGCAGCCAGCGGCTTTGGGGCCGCTGCCGCGCAACGATTTGTGAAAGAAGGCGGTCGCGTGGTGTTGGGCGATATTCAAAGTGACGCCGGTCTAGCCCTGGCGGCGCAATTAGGGGATGCAGCACGATTTTGTGTCTGCGATGTCACGCAAGAGGATCACGTCGCCAATCTGGTTGATACCGCGGTCAGCGCCTTCGGAAAAATCGACATCATGTATAACAATGCCGGTATTGTGGGCGCCGCCGGCCCCATCCACACAACCCCGGCCGACGAGTGGAAATTCACCCTCGATATTTTATTAAACGGCGTGTTTTACGGAATTAAACACGCGGCGCGCGCAATGATTCCACAAAAAAGCGGTTCCATCATCAATATGGCCAGCACCGCTGGCATTATGGGCGGGCTTGGGCCCCACGCTTATGCCGCGGCCAAGCATGCCGTAATCGGGATTACTAAAAACACTGCGACCGAACTTGCGCATCACGGCATTCGGGTGAACACCATCGCACCATCCGGCATGGCAACTGCCATGGTTGCTGGGCTATCGGGTGATCCTAGCGATATCGACGGGACGATCGCGCGTCTGGCGGCCGCCTCGCCCTTGAAGGGCCGGGCCGGTATGGCCAGCGATGTTGCCAATGCAGCCCTTTGGTTGGCCAGTGATGAATCCGGCTATACAACTGGCCATACGCTAACGACCGACGCCGGCACCACCATTGGCGCAACCACGAACGCGCCTAATTTTGTGGAATACACACCGCTGATTCGAGAGGCTGGCAAGCGTGGTATAGACGACTGAGGTTACGCTTTCGCCGATGGGCTTGGCAGTCTGTCGGCGAGCGTCATTCCAATTAGCATTGCCGCTAAAAAGCCAAAGAGTTTCGGCTCTAAATAGGCAATGCCGACGATCGCTGGACCCGGGCACAATCCCGAAACACCCCACCCCACACCAAAGACGGCGGCGCCTAACAACAATCTTTTATCAATCACCGTTGATAACGGCGCGAGGAAGGCAGTGCCATAGACTGGTTTACGCAACCGCGGTAGCACCCACTGGAAAAACGGCAACGCAACCGCAATTGCGGCCATCATCACCAAGGCCAAATGCGGGCGCCAGGCACCAGTTACGTCTAAAAAACCGTGGATATTGGCAGGGTCCGTCATCCCCGAAACCACTAACCCCGCGCCAAACATCGCCCCGGTGGCCAGCGCTGTTAGATAAATCATCATAAAACCATCCCCATCAGGAAGACGGTCATCACGCCCGTAACCATGAAGGTAAGCGTTGCGACCACCGAGCGAGCAGAGCCACGTGATATCCCGCAAACGCCATGCCCGCTCGTACAGCCGCTCCCCAGCCGACTGCCAAAGCCAACCAGAAGTCCGCCAAAAATAACCTGCCACCAAGCCAAATCAAAAACCGGTGCCGCCGGCCCATTTAAGGCGGCAACCAGAAGCGGGCCCAGCACTAGCCCAATGACAAAGGTCAGCGCCCAGGATTCGAATTTCAACTGAAAGATCGCGCGATAAACGATGCTACTAATCCCGGCAATCCTGCCTTGAAAAAGCATTAAGCTGACCGACGCGAGACCAATCAGCAGCCCCCCAAAAATCGACATTGCAATCATGTTTGGATCATCCTTTAACTTAATTTTACTGGCCACTATTGGGCCCACCCCGCGGCGCTAACAAGGTTATCACAGCCTACCAGCGACCCAAATCTTGAACCCTAGCACCGATCGCCTTTTCTCAGCAGACTCAAATGGCCCGCCAGTTTTTGTGCGCTCACTTTTTCTGGTCCATCAAGGGCTGCTCAATCCTTGACGGTTGCGATAGCGTTGTCGAAACAGTTGCACGTTACGTTTTCAATGCCGTGACAAGGGCCTTTGGTTTGCCAGCCAGACGCGGATCCGCCCTCGCCAGAACAATCCTACATCGCTCGCGGCCGCGCCCCTGCTATCAACGCCCAGTTGATTCCAAGGGTTTCGCTAAACACTTTTAGGCCATGATTTGCCTAAAAGTGTGCTCTCAGGGCTTGCTACCGAGTGCACATTCCACTAAATTTTTAACCCTAAGAGGAAAGTATCTATGGCGCGAGCCCTAATCATCATCTCAGTCTTGTTCCTGTTGGTCAGTTGTGACCGAAAGTACAAGAACTGTTTCGAGGCAGAATTACCGAAGGCTCGGGAATCCCAAGTCTGTAATGACCTCTGGCAGGTGTGTGAAAAAAAAGCGCGCAAAATCGCTGACGATGCCTGCGCCGCCTTCAAACCGATTGACTGACTGATTCAAACGCGGGTGCACTGGCTCCCAGCACCCTTCATCAAGCCATAAGGCCTGCACGTTGCAATATGTACTCAGCCGCCCCCTAGCAACCACCTTGTATTGTGACCCTGCCTCCGCCAATGCCAGAATCGTGTTCGAAAAGATGCAAACCCAGTTTGCGGCAGCCCCTCGGGATGCGAATTTGCTGTGGATGCGCCGCGGCTACACCCAAGCCCTGCAAGACCTAGCCCCTCATCAAGCTATCAATCACCTCCCCAACGAGCGCGCTCTGATCGATAAAAACGATTTGGCCCGCGGCCTGCAGAGCAGACCAGATACCTTACCGGGCGCCGCACTGCCCTTAGCCGATTTTTATCCGCAAACCTTTTGCCTTGAGACCGAGGCAGAGGTCGAGCAGTTTCGGGCAGTCGTGAATGCCGAACCAAAAGGCGTGCCTTGGATTATGAAACCCGCTGACTTATCGCAGGGACGCGGCATTAAAATCTTTGAC